>Ga0209123_1000670_pt1 | contig 40851 bp, 40 predicted proteins | sample BarGraIncu00431A_FD_184500 | JGI IMG/M metagenome (GOLD analysis project Ga0209123, IMG submission 184500) | Arctic peat soil microbial communities from Barrow, Alaska, USA - Barrow Graham LP Incubations 004-31A (SPAdes) (version 2) | ecosystem: Environmental > Terrestrial > Soil > Wetlands >...
TTTCCACGCGAAGCGTTTCTTTCTTAAAGATTAAACTAATTCTTCCCTGTTTGCTTGCAAATATCCCTCTTTACCTCATCCTCCAGGATATATGCATTAAATGCATTACAGTTCAGGGCTGTCACTGGGATCTGCAATCCCAACAACCAGCGCAACGCTTTGCTCATTTATTATTCATATCCTTCAGGATGGGGTATAATTCAATATGCAAGGCAGAGCCGTCTGGAGACTGCGCAAAACACACACTACACTCAACAGAGACTTTCTTTATTTCACTTTGCCTTTTCAATATTATATTCAAAATATTTTAGACTTATAAGTTCCTTAATTAGTTGAAGAAGATTCTCGTATATTGGTGGAATCTTATTCAAACCAAACACACCACTTCTTTCAGTCTCTCTTTCTTCTTTTGCTTTTATTTCTTCGATAAGTTCGTCATAGACTAAATTGAATTTATACTTTGTCTCAAGAGCTTTAATATCAAAGCATAGATTGCTGATTTTCTGAATTATGTTCTCGTCAATATGTAATGAATGAACCATTAAAATTCTTTCAATTTCGATTCGAAATTCTTTTAGTCTATTAAATTCATCCGAAATCAACTTATATGACTCATTTGGGTTACGATCTTTATAGTAATCATATATTACGATAGTCATCTTTGGGAATACAATATCATTAAATACGTTGATATTGCATAATGCAACAAATCTATAGTTTTTTAGATCTTTCTTTCTTGTGAAAATAGAAATCTGTTCGAATTGTAGAATCTCATCAGTGTAAGGTGAATCTGAAAGGAACTCGCAAAGTTCTTGTAGGACAGCACCAATCTTTGTTATAGAATATTTCTTGTTTTTCTTTCGTATTAATTTTACTGTATATTTAGGAATCAACCATGTCGATACAAGTATACTAAGAACAAAGAAAATAAGTCCGGCAATTATATTAATCCCAAATGAATTCCAATCAAAAATAAAACTTTCAATTGACATGAGCTTTTCCTTTTATGTAATCTGTTTTTATTTTTTAACACTCATTCTTAACTACCTCGGTTATTCTCTTTATCTCTTTGCGGGAGCGTTCACTCCTTGCCCTGCGACAAGGTGAATGCGGGAGCAAAACCTGCTAAATGCACGTCAGCCAGCCAATGCCAAGAGCGTGTGTTAGGCGGTCGTTTATTTTTTAATTCTGTTTGCTATTCTTGAACTGTCAAATAATAACATGGACTCATTCCATCAAGATATTTCCATTTAGCTTCAGATCCCCATCTTGTATAAGTGCTTCCTTGTTTATTATTCATACGAAAATGTATATTAGCTCCCATTACTCCATTAACTTTTGTGAGTCTTTTCAAACCAATAACATTTACCCATTCGAGCGACAATGCAACATCACCACTGAAAACTAAATTATATTTTTTCAAATCAATGTTGACCCAACCCGATTTTTTGGTTAGCTGTATTAATATGTTTTCAGTAAGTAGTTCTTCGGATGGTAAATTGTTAACAATACTTCTTATATGTAATCTAAACACACTACATTCAAACGATTGTTTGAAAAGGTAAATATGAAAACTCTTTATGAATATCGGTGAAGATCCCAACTCTAATTTTGTTCCTATTTCGTATCCAGTACCACGATGGGTTCCACCCCAGCCACCAATTCCTCCATGCTTGTTGTCGGTAGTGCCAATTATTTTCTGTTTGCCCTTAAATGGTTTTACAGTCACTTCGGCTAATTGAACAGGGTTGTTTATTAGTTTTATAAAGTTTTCTTTGTTGGTAAGCTCTTCAATTGGAAAAGTCTGTGGTTTATAACCAATCATCGAAATCCTAACTATTGCTTTTGGTGATTGACCCTTAACGTCTAAACTAAATTCTCCCTTTTCATTTGTTGTTATACCTATGGAAGTGTCAATTACTCCAAGATTCACATATTCTAATGGTTTTTCACTTGAAGAATCAATGACTTTTCCACTAATTAGTTGAGCTTGCAGTTGTAAAGTCAGGAAGAATAGAAAGATTGTCGAAATTAGTTTCATGCGATTAATTCGTTGGTTATATGTCGTTCTTTTTTGTTTTCTTAAATGCCGCCTAACACTTCGCTATGCGAACTACTTGTTCGCATATATTTGCTTTATGGTTGGTGAAGTATTGTTTTATTGTAGTGATTAGTAGTAAAATATATAAATAGTTTTATTTTAACTGTTGTTCTCATACAGGAATTTAACTAGTTATCCTTTGTTGATGTGCTTTTCCTTTTTCTTTTAATTAAAGCACCAAAGGTAAAAACTTTATTTTGCATTAACAGCATCTTTATTAAACTAATTTACAATTTACCCGCATATTTTTTGGTTGTCGAAACTGTGGGGTTATCTACAGCCACCTTTTCAGTGTCAGGGTGTTGATGATAGTTCGTTTACACCACCCGCTCACTGCCTGCGAAACTTATTAAAACTAAAAAGAGGTGAAACTGGTTAGCACATTTTCACCTCTTATTTAAATAGTCCGTGACTCATCATCACATCATCACATCATCACATCATCTCATCATCACATCATCACATCATCACATCATCACATTATCACATCATCTCATCATCACATCATCACATCATCACATCATCACATCATCACATCATCACATCATCACATCATCACATCATCACATCATCACATCACACACGGCTTACGATTTTAGTTTTTCCATCAAAATCACCTTTACCATGGCGGCTTGCACCACGTTCAACTCGTCGTTGGATACGTTTACCAGTTGCGTTTGCGTTTGGTAGCCACTTTTCGACAGGGTAAGGGAATATATACCTTCTGCCAGCGATTTTACATTCAACCCACCGGCACTGGCAGTGGTTTTTTCGAGCACTACTTCGTCGTCCAGGCTAAATACCACTTTTACGCCCGGCAAAGTAAGTCCTGTTTCGGAGTCGGTAATCACTGCTTTGAGTGTCAGCGATCCGGTACGGGTCTCAATTTTTCGGTTGGACAGGTATTCTGCATAGAGCGCCGGATTGGTAAATTTAAACGTATCCATCAGCAAATCTATATTATCCAGAATTTCTGCTTCGTTGTCGAATAAATTCCCCAGCTGTTCGGTAATTTGCTTTTTGCTAATGGTACCATCTTTGGGCGAACCCATGGAAGCTTTAAAAGCATCGATAGCTGTTTTCAGTGATGTTACTTTTTCGGCTGTTACACCATAAGTAACCAATGCCGCCTGATTATTTTTAGCAGCAGTATAGATTACAGACAGGGCTGTATCCAGATCATTATCCGAAATCACTTTTAAATATGTTTCGGTATAACTCACGGCTTTTGATAATACTTCATCGCCCGTTAAATTAGCATAAACCAGCATTGACTTAGCTACTTCTATGGCCTTTTGAATGGCCGTTTTACGCAATACTCCTTTTTGTTTACTCAATCCGGTGATATCGGTACCCTGTTGTTCTTTCAGAATATCTATTTCACCCAAATAGGTTTCAAGTCTTGTAGTTAAATCTTCCATTATCGCCAACTCTTTAAATAATGCTGCATTTTTAATCAAAAATGCCAATACACGTCTGAGTGTAGTATAAAAACTACTTTGTTTGTTCGTCATTTCTTTTCATTTAATGTTTTAAATTATTTGTCTATAAGTACTTGCAATGAATTAGTTTATATTAAAAAAACTCTGTCTTAACTGCCCCCAACCCCCTAAAGGGGGCTACCCAAGTGCGATATGTGTGAAAACAATCAACATTTTCACGCGGCAAAAGTCCCCTTTAGGGGATTTAGGGGCGGATTAAAATAATATGAACTAATTTCGAACATGTACTTAACCGAAAATACCGAATTAGTAATTAGTAATTCCTAAAACAAATACTATGCATAACTACTAATTGTATTTTACACATATAATCATATACTTAGAAGCAATACAGTTCTAAATTACAGATTTCAGTTTCCCTTTACACGTAGCTTTCTATTGCCCGACAGATGCCTTCTGTTAACTGGCAGATGCATTCTTTTGCTCGACAGATGCCTTCTGTTAACTGGCAGATGCCTTCTGTTAACCGACAGATGCCTTCTGTTAACCGGCAGATGCCTTCTGTTAACTGACAGATGCCTTCTGTTAACTGACAGATGCTTTCTGTTAACTGACAGATGCCTTCTGTTAACCGGCAGATGCCTTCTGTTAACCGGCAGATGCGTTCTTTTGTTCGGCAGATGCGTTCTTTTGTTTGGCAGTTTTTTTCAAGCTGGTGTAAATCTCCTTATTTTATCCTCATTCGGCTATAATTTCCAATCCTGTGCCCTGCCGGAGAAAAGCAACCAGTTTATTCCCGCGGGGTAGCTGTTTATTTTTGCTTTCTGTTTTCAGTATTCAGGCTCGTAGCTGCATATAGTTGCCGTACGGATAAAACTTTTTATCGAAGGGCGAAACTCTTTTCGCTTATCGTACCGGTTGTTTTTTTCTTTCTAGCTAATGTGCGTGTTGATCTCCTTTCTTTCTTAGTTAGTATTATACAATTTGTTTAAACGTTTGTAAAAGTATAGACTTATATTTTAATTTAAATCGACCGTTATATTTTTTTAAATTATTTAAACTATTTTTTATTATGCCTATTATCAGGTTTATATATGTATTAAATGCTGAAAGTGGCTTGCACAAAGGGTTTTTGACAATGTAACACGATGTGAAGGTAATACAAAATAAAAGTGCCCGAATTGGATAATTCGGGCAATAAAGTAGATGTTTTTTTAAAACTCAGCGGAACAAAAATCATATATTTAAGTTCCCGACAGTACTCAGCAGGCTTATTTTTTACAATTTATTCATCAACATTATTGGTGGTGAAACTTATCAGAAAGAAAACAACACCTATTATGGCGAGTATATGGATATACGGAAAGGTATTGAAAATTAAAAATAGAATGATCCAACTAACAATAAAGAGTAAGCCTGAGATAAAGAATATTTTTGAGATCATGGTGTGTATGTTTGAATGATTTGTTTATACTAATACTTGTTTTTATAATAACTTAATGTGAGTTAGACATAAGAATCCATGTAATTTGTAACTATATACTCAGATAATAAGATCAATAAGGTTTTAAAATCTCTTTTATATTTTCTACTAAGGTAAATAATTAGGATAATTGTCATTATATATGTTATATATATCTGAATAATTGATTATTATGTTTTTATATAAATAAATGGAACGCGGATTTTCGCTGATATAGCTGATTTCCGCTGATAAAATAATTTAAACGGATGAATAAACGGACTTTATCCCCGATAAATCGGGGCTGATTTTAATATCTAAGTCTTTATCTTCTCGCCAAAGGCGAGATAAAATCCGTATTTAATCCGCTATATCTGCGTAAATCAGCGTGCTATTCTTTAAAACTATCAAACTTATATAAACTCTAATAAATAGAAGATAAATTGGCTTTAGCCAAACAAAATCAACTAAGTAAGTAGAACTAAATAATGTCGTATAATTTTTTGTGCTTCTTTGAGCCTTAGAGCCTTTGTGGCAAGAAAAATAGCCACTAAGCCACAAAAGCACGAAGTTTCACGAAGTAAATATAAAATATAGAAAGGATTATCTAATCGAAATAAATACGACAATCTATTCTGACCATTACTTATGTCGAACTCACGTTAACTTACACCTTTACATTCCCACTTTCCCTTGTTTGGAAAAGTCGAGATTGAATACTATGCGCACGCGGTCTTTGATTGACCCGCTGATGGATTGAATATTGGATGTGACCAGCAATGGAACCTGAATCTCGAAAAGATTCCAGAGTCCGAACTTCAGTCCTGCTTCGGCAAAGAAGGGTGAAGGGTGGCCCGAATCCAATCCGTGGTCGGTGAGCACCATATTTACAAAAGGTTTAATGCCAATATTGGCGGCTATCCCGGGTAAACTGCTCGACAAGGAGAGTGAAACCAACCGGCTGCTGTATCCAAGCTGTTCGTTTACCGGCGATACCAGTCCCCCTTCGGTAACTGTCATTTGCCGGGAGAAAAATGTAGTGGGAAATGCACTAAACCTGTCGGGGTAGGTGCCTTCGTACAAGTACTGCTCGCTCCCACTCCGCCCGCCTGCTGCCAACGCATAATACGGCTGCGAAGAAGCATTGTGCAGCATGGTTCCGGCAAATAACCGCATTTCCAATCCGGCATCACGGCCGGTATAACTTAGTTTGTAATTCAGTTCTACCGCAGCTTTCTGATAGCCTGCCCCCGATTCCAATGAAAACACCAGGCTGTAAGGATTTACCGGACTGATCCGCTGCACCCTGTAGCCAAGCTGAACGTAAGAATTGAGGGTTGCTTTCGCCCCATGCTCTATTTGATAAAGATCGGAAGCCAGTATATACCGTCCGTACAGGCTTTGCCGCATAGGATGAATTATTTTATCCGGTCTGAAACTGATATCGAAACCGGTCATGAGTTTTTGATAGTTTTTATTACCGGGCGCACCAAACTGAGTGCCCTCTACCGTGACTTTTGCCAACCGCACAACAGTATTGTACGGAGTTATATTGTAAGACACCTTGCCATAACCGGCTAATTGTGACCCGTTGAACGTATAAAAGGGCATAAGCAGATATTCCAGTGGCTTAGGGATAATAAATCCATTGTGCAGGGCCACTCCTACCATGAAACCATTTTCCGCATTCCAGTTCACAGCCGGAATATACATGAGCACATGTTTTTCGGGATTGTCTATGCTGAATAAAAGTTGAGGTTGAATGGGATCGGCTGTGGGAAAAAGACCCGAAGTACGCATGTTGTTATTCATCCGGTCCAGCTCGGGCATCTCATGGTCAGGGTCTATTTTAAAACTCGTGAAATCACCCGCGGGAACATCAATCCATTGCTGTCCGCGGAAACCATCCACCCATTTTTCGGAACAAACGGAATCACCTTTCATACCGGCTATGAGTACAGGCGAAATCAATTCACCCACATTCCGAACCAGCAACCGATGATTTTTGTAACTCACCATTTTATAATCGAGCCGCTTGGTAGTTCCCAGTAAATCGTCGAAAAACCAATGCAAGTCTTTATCCGTATGTTCTTCGAACGCACGGCGCAAGTCATCGGGCTGCGGGTGTTTAAACATCCACGCACGGTAATAGTCGTGCATAAGGGCATCATACACCGAATCGCCCAGGTAAGCCCGCAGGTAATGAAAACACATAGCAGCTTTGTTATACAACATAAGCGTATAATTCGTGGTACTGTAGTCGGTCGATGTCAGGTTGACAGGTTGCTCCTCATTACGGCGTGCCTGCGTAAGCCATTCCAGCTCCATCTTCCGTTCCATAGGAATTTTATCTATGTGTAAGAACTTTGCCTGTTTCAGGTTTGAAACATAATCCACCCAAAGCTTTTTATCGGGATACCATTTAGCCATATAGCGTTCTTCGTACGAAGTAGTTATGCCTTCGTCCAGGTACGGGAACCGGCGTTCGTTAGACCCCAGTGCTCCATAAAACCAGTTATGGCAACATTCATGCACAATCACATTGTCCAACGAGTATGCATCTCTGGTGAGTCCGATAACCGTGATGGTTGGATATTCCATGCCCAGTCCTGCATTGAGCGCGCTCTGCACTGCCGTGAAACTGCTGTACGGATAATCGCCTATCCACGCCGACAAATCAAGTATGGCATGATTGATATAGGGAATTGCATTTCTCCACAATGCGGACTGCCGGTTGGTAAACATCAACCACGTAGTGACTTCTTTGCCGGAACGGGGAAGAATAACTTTACTCTTGAGTACATGAAACCGTTTGTCGGCAAACCAGGCAAAGTCATGTATATGCTGTTGGGTGTAACGCAATGTTTTGGTTTGGGCTGAAGAAACCGGAAAGCTGACGTTTCCCAGTTTGGACGCGCTTACCCAACTGGTATCGGCTGCCAGTTTGTCCAGCCAGGCTTCTTCGTGTTTATTTTGCAGCTCACCGGTAGCACCTACAACGTAATTGTCGGGCAAGGTAATGCGCACATCAAAGCTTCCGAATTCGGAATAAAACTCACCCTGATCCAGGTAAGGCATTTGATGCCATCCTGTATTATCATACACTGCCGGCTTGGGATACCATTGCGAAATTTGGTACGATTGCCCGATATGCCCCAGTCGGGAAGTAACTCCTTTGGGTATTTTTACGTGAAAGGGAGTGGAAATAAGAATGGAATGGCCCGGATAAAGCGGATGACTCAATACCAGTTGGCAAATGTCCGGTTGATTGGGCATCGAGCGCCATCCAATGGCGCGATTATCCACTTTAAAGTCCAACGAATCCATATATCCGCTCAGTTCAGGGTCATTGAACAAGCGTTCTTTCCCTTTACTATTGATGAGTTGCTTTGCCAGGTCGGTTTTATTATTGGAATATCCGTTGGGCCACAGGTGAAAATAGATAAAGCGCAGCGTATCGGGCGAATTGTTGGTATATTCCACCTGCTCGAAGGCTGTCAGTTCGTTACTTTTATCGTTCAGGGTAACATCAATGCTGTAATTTACTTTTTGTTGAAAATAAGGTCGCGAATAAACCTTCGGAAATATCCCGACTATTATCAAACATAGCAGCAACATCAGTTTCTGCTTAGTTGATCCGAAATAATTTCCTGATTCGTTCATCGCTTATTGGGTTTAGATTAACTTTCTGTTTATAAGTCCGAAGGACTTGAATTTGAATAACCGCGGGTAAAACCCGGGGATAATGAATAAAGAAGACCACAACCCCGAAGCGGGTTGAACAATACTATACTATCTTCTTGTTGAACCCCGTTCGGGGTTCCATGTGTGTTATGATTCTCATCCGCCGGTTTTACCGGCGGTTATGCACATTGATTCCCTCCGGGAATCTAAGAATTATACCTTAAGTACCATTAGTCTTAAATTCATAGCTCCAGTGGCTCACAGCATTCTACTTGTTTAATTTCTGCAGATTTCGCCTAACCAGAAGAAAACACCACATACGCTTTTGTGTGTCTTGTGTGATGAACTCATATCTACAAACTCCTATTCTCCTCCGGCTTTATCCAAAAACAGAGCTCTGTAAAAAAATACAGAACTCTGTCTTATTATTTCAAGAACCTTACAGATTAAAGGACAAGCAATAAAATGATAATGATCAAAATTGTACTTCCACCGATATAAATATAAGTACCATCTTTGTGCATGGTTGCCTTAATATCTTTCAGTTCGTTTTTCAAATCCTTTTTTTCGCTTGATGATAAATTTGATTTATCCATTTCGCGTATTTCTTCCACACGTGCCCGGTACGTACTTACTTCTTCAGCAGACAATTTAGTTTCTGTTGCTGCAGGAGCTGTCGTAGCAGCTGTTTCAGTTGCTGTTGTTTTTTCGGCAGCAAATACTGTTGACGCACTTAGCGAAAATATCGCTAACAGTGCAATAAAAATAGTTTTTTTCATTTTTGATTTATTTATTAGTTGTTTAAATATTCAGTTCAACCAGATTCTCAATAATCAAGCTCCCACCTATGTATAGCAGGCAGTTTGATTAGTTGTTTTTTCAATGATCATCATCATGATGTTCGTTTCCGCCTCCGATAATGAGTACAGTACCTTTATCCCGATGTTCATTATGTCTGTGAAACCATCCTCTACGATTTCCATCTTCGGTATGTCGACTTACTTCGCACGATGTCATACCACCTAAAATCAGGGACAGGAATAAAATTGTCAATACGTTTCTAAGCTTTTTCATAAGATTATTATTTGTTTTTAAAAGTATGAAGGAACTCACACGACAGATTTCTTTCCATTCGAAGAACATCTGTTTTCATGTCCGTTTCCTATCATTTATTTTCTGTACAAAGTTCGCTCTATTAATGCTTCAATGTGTTACACAATTTCCTGAATATGTTACATGATTCACAGATTGGAACTAAGCCGCTGTGCAATTAGGATTAAATATATAAAACATTAGATGTCAACTTAACCGGTTCGGTGCTCTGCACCTTCAATATTCTGTGCTGACTGTATTACTACAAATGCTTCGGTGCTCTGCACCTTTATTTAGCCACAGAGTGGCAAACCATTTGTAGGAATAAGAAATACACCAAATTACAAGGTGCAGAGCACCGAACTATTCTTTTGAAAATCAGAATGACTTTAATTATAATTCAACCTAGCAACGCGTTATATCTAAGATCTTTGTGTAACTGTATATTTAAGTATGCAATAATATCTAAGCATGTTTTCTGAGAGTAAAACACAGATAAACGGCCTTGCAACTCACAAGTAACTATTTATATAGTATTAATGGACAAAAGCATCATTATCTTTTCACGCATCTGTACAAAAACGGAGTTGCTGCCTTCGGAATCTAAAATTTGTGGTGTTTTATAAACCTTAGCAAAAAATCGCATCAGTTGTTCATTGTATTCTTCGGGTTGTTCCAAATTACTTAAATGAGCAGCATGTGGAATCACGTACATGGTGGAATCTTTAATTTTCTCGCGCATCAGTGTTGATACTTCGGGTGGGGTAATTTTATCTTCTTCGCCTACTAAAATAAGTACAGGCACATCAATGCCTGATAATCTGTTACAGGTTTCTTTTCGTGCCGATAAAGCCAGCAAAGTGCAACAAATTGATTCTTCGGAGGTATTGCATATCATTTTCTTTACGGACGTAATTTCTTCTTCGTGGGTGCTGAATGATTCATGGGTAAAGAGGTTTTTTACGCTTTCGTCGGCATAGTTACTCACTCCATTTTTCAGAATACTATGTATCGATTTCATCCTTTTTTCTTTTCCTTCTTCAGAATCAGCTTGGCAATTCGTATCCGACAATACAAGCGCCTCAAAACGTTCAGGATGATGTTCAATAGCATTTAAAGCAATATACCCACCCATTGAAAGTCCACAGAGTGAAGCTTTTTCAATCTTCAGCATATCCATAAACTGTATTAAATCTGCGGCAAAAAGCTCTATGGATAAATCATCATTTCCGGCATCGGATTCTCCATGCCCACGTATGTCGTAGGCAATTACTCTGTAACGACCCTTTAGAGCTTCAACCTGGTTGTTCCACATAGTTTTATTCAACGGAAAGCCGTGAATAAAAATGATTACCGGTGCATTATCCGATCCCTGATCTGTGTAACTAACTACCAGATTGTTTACAAAAAGTTTGATGTTGTTTCCAAAGTACCGCATATAGATTATGGATTATAATTATAGCATGATTATAAAAATTCAATCACATTAATTTAAAATGTAGTGAGCTTCTCGCAAAACAATAGAAAAGAAGTTTTTACAGAGCAGAAAGCAAAATATCCTTGATGCTTTCGGTTATCAAATCAACTTATCCATTGTTTACGATAAGGCTTATTTAAATTTCTAATGAAATTACTGTATTTGTTTTATCGTGTTTTCTGGTTGGTACAATCAAAATTGGAATTTCTGTTTGTTGCAAATCATCGTCAGTAACTCTTCCAATCACTATTTCTTCCATCCATTTTGTATTGTGTGAACCGATAACAATCATATTAATTCCCATTTCTTTGGCTGTATCTAATATCGATTCAGCAAAATCGCCCTGTTTTACTATTGTATGAATCGTATCATCTTCGGGATGTTGTTTTGATTTTTCGATAAAATCAAGTACTGCAAGCTCGAAACTATCAATGGTGTTGAGTTTCAATGCACCCATTTTTTTATACTTCAAAGAATAGTTGACCAAATCAATTTTTACAAGTAATAATACCACACTAGCTTTCATATCTTTAGCCAGAGCATAACCTGTTTCTATAATTTTTTTTGCCGAAGGATGAAAATCCAATGCAATCAATATCTTTTTCATGTTGCAGGGTTTAAAAAGTTATCTGCTTTTTAAAATTCTTTTTCTGAGCGATCTTCCTAATCATTATGATTATCTCCACCTAAACTGTACAGGTTGTTTTCTTCATCCTCGCTTCCAATTTTTTCTTCCTTATCATCCAGTTCAGAGCCGGGCACATCCAAATCGCTACCTGAGAAGTCTTCAGCAAAACTCTTTTCATTATTTTCGCCAACAACTTCATTTTCTTTTTCCATGGTAACTTGCTCCGGATCAATTTCTTTCTCTTCTTTTCCCTGATTGTAAATATCTTCTATATCGGGATAAGTAGGGTATCCGGGTAAAATAATCTTTTTTTCACCCTCTTGTCTTACAAGCGGATATTTGTTGTCGGTTAGCTTTTCCATTGTTGTTTAATTTAGTTCCATTAATCGTTTTCAAGCATTTTTTTGCTTTCCAGGTATTCCTCTTTGGTGATTTGTCCTGCTGCAAATCTTGTTTTCAAAATGTCAAGTGGAGAGTTTTTTCTCCTTCTCTGTCCGGGAATGTCATAAGGTATTGCAAATATCCAAATCAATAGAAAAAACCAAATTCCCCACCAAATAAAATCCATTCCCCAAAAATAATTTCCGTTATACATAATCTTAATTTTTATAAGTGAATAAAACGTTTATGAAAAACATTCGGAGAAGTCTCCGTCTGTTTATTTATTTATATTCTATTAATTGAGAATTTTCAATTTATTGAGAATCTACAATTAATTCATTCTCTACAGATACAATTCCGGGAGCTTGCCATGCAATCCGGTCTGCTTCATCTTTCTGATACCATGAATGAACAGTTCCATTGAGTGTAACTTTATTTTCTGAAACTGAAACCAGAATATGTTTGTCTTCTAAGGACCAATTGCGGTTCAAAGCATTTACGATATCTTCTTTGGCAACTTTAGCAACTCTATCTGATTTAAGAGTAATATTGTTAGTTACCTCTTTCACATCAATAAAATTGCTTGCTATTCTTTTTGCAATTTCTTTCTCGTAATTCCAATTAAGATCACCTTCCAGTGTAACCCAACCGGCTTCTACTTTTATCTGTATTTTGTCTTTCGGAATTTCACGACTCCAATTTAATGAGTTCAATATTTCATTGGCAATTTCCTGATCTGTTTTTTTATCACAGTTATAAGATTTCACCTGTATTTCTTCGACAACAGCTTTTACACCTGCCACCTTTTTAGCTGCATTTTCAGCCTCTGATTTTTTAATATAAGTATCAACAGTTCCGGTAAGAGTCACCACACCTTCTTTTGCAGTTACACCAATTTCGGCTATACTCAGTAATGGTTCCCATTTAATGGCATCCTGAACGTCTTTTTGTAATACTTCATTTGTTTTCATTATACTATTGCTTTAAACTATGAATATATTTTTATAGCATTACAAAGTTGAGAATATATCGACGGGAATAATTACAGAATTCTTTGATAAAGTTGCAAAATTCACAGATACAGTAATCTATGCGATCTATTCTGCCGCATTTTCAAACACTTCAGTGTCGTTTGCGGTACTATCATTTATCACTTATCATTTATCACTTATCATTTATCATTAATCACTTACCATTATCCCTCATTTCATCAAAAAACGGTGTACTTCTTAATTCTACACACTTTGCAGCATAGAGATAAAGTGCAGCACTCCAGGTTTGCCAGTCTTGTCCCATCGGTTTTCCATCCTGTGCTTTTATCCATTCATTAAATCCAAAATCAACAGTACCGGTTCTTGTGGTTTTTACAAAAAGAGTGAGTATACCCAGTTTTTCTTCGGCAAGTGTGTATTTCTTTGCTGCTACCAATGCTGCAATATAAATGCCGCTTATGAATGGCCAAATACCACCGTTGTGATAATCACCCGGATTGTTGAACTCTGCATATCGCTCATTCCATTCGGGATCTTCCCGTTTTACAAAGGGAAAGAAATTAGGAGGTAATCCAACTACCAAATCTCCTTTTTCACGCATGGCAGCACATTCTTCTTCAATCCACGAAATCATTTCATTGGCCCTGGTTGGCGACGCAATTCCCGATAGTATAGCCAGACTGTTGCCCAACAAATCGAACCGTTCACTGCTTAATATTTTATACGACCACATGGCGTAGTATGGTTTGTGTTTTACCACCAATCCTTCGTGCACGTGATTATGAATGGTTCCACCGGTGATGGTAAACTTACTCATCTCATGTTGAACTTGATCGGCTCTGTCATCCAGTCCAAGCAATCGGAGGTAACTGTAAACAATGGTGTTTACAAACAATCCGTAACCCAATACCCATTGTTCATCGCGCCAATCGCTGGTGGGCTGTTGTGCTACCATATATCGGTCCGATGGACTTTGGTATTCCATCCATACAAGTGCTTTTTCCACTGCTTCGTGCAGGAACTCCGATTCTCCGGTAAGTTTCCGAAAGATACCGGTACCTAGCAAAAACAAAGGTGTGGTATCGCTCGAACCACGGTCTTCGCTATCATGAACCAACGACGGAATATGTCCGTGCTCACTTTGATTCTTAGCGAGCGTTTCCAATACCTTGCGGATACTCTCCAGCAGCTTCATGTTTCCACTTACAGCAATTCCGAAAATTGAAAACATTAAATCACGCGTGTAAGGTTCGGGATATCCCCAGCCTGCAGTTCGTGGAAGACCCATATATGGTCCATGGGCATTATGAAGTAACACTTCTAAAGCTGCTTTCTTTGCATCTTCAATTTCTTGTAAATCAAATTTTTTCATCTGTTTTCTTCGTATTTCGCGATTTCCGAATCGCGTATTCAATTCTATTCTCGCGATTTGGATACCGCGAAACGCACATGTATTATTTTTTCTTCTTTTTTGCCATGTCGAAAGCTATCGCAATGGCCTGTTTCTGTGCTTTCTCATTCGACTCCGGAGTTGATGTTCCTATCGTTCCCTTTTCGTGATAACTGTGCATTATTTCTTCAATGTTTTCAGAAATCACCTTTTTTGATTTTCCTTTTTTTAGTGGCATAATTTGTTGATGTGATAATATGTTGATGTGATAATGTGTTGATGTGATAATGTGTTGATGTGATAATATTGAAACCATTTTGACTTCTCAAAATATGATTTTGTTTTGGGTCACGCGAGTTCCAACTCGCGGTATTTGAATAATGTTCTGAGTCAAAGTTCGAAAGACCCGATGCAAAATCAATGATATTATAAAAGTCAAACAGCTTAATCTCCAAATCATCACATCATCACATTATCACATCATTGTATCCCCAGTTTGTCATTCATTATCTGTACAAACTTCTTAGCTACCACACGGTAGTCGAAATTTGCAACAACCCGTTCGCGTCCGGCTTTTCCCATCTTTTCCCGTAATGGTGCATCATTCATCAATGTGGACATGTAGTTAGCAATGTCTTGTACATCGGCACGATAATCAACAATTCGTGGAGTATCAAACACTACTTTATGTCCTTCTTCATATCCGGATGCAGCGCCAAGCATTACTTCGTTTACCGATATTTTCTGTGCCACTCCGGCTAATAAAGCTGTTTCGCCGTGTACCAGAGTGTCCAGCATTCCCATGGCATTAATACTCAGAACCGGTTTACCACACGCTCCGGCTTCCACTTGCGGCATTCCGAAACCTTCCAGTCGCGATGGAGCTGCATAAATATCGCAAGCACCAATCAGGTAAGGCATAAAGCTTCGTGAAATGGTATTGACAGCATAAATAACTTTTTTGTCAATGCCAAGACTTTCTGCCAATTCCTCGTCAGATGCATCTTGAATGCTGGTACGTTGCTGTGGCCATACTTTACAAACATATTTCCATTTCGGAACTTTTTTATCGATAATGGCAAGTGCCTGCATAACTTCACGACCACCTTTGGAAGCGGCATCTCCACCAACGGTGAGAATCATTAATTCATCCGGAGCTATGCCCAATGCTTCACGCACGGCTATAACTTTTGGATCATTCCACATGAAAGGTTTAAAGGTGTCGGTATCGCAACCCACGGGTAAAACTTCAATTTTATCTCCATTTATTCCATCACGTACATACATTTCTTTCACCCAATTGGAAGTTACCAAAATGAGAGGAAGCGCATTCAGTACATCCTGATAATTGGCTATATATCCATCAGAAACTAACCATGGCACAGCCAGTGCACCAAATTTTTGTGGATGTAGAATTAGATGAGGCGTATATCCCCAATAACCAATCCCAACTACTACATCGGGTTTGAACCAACGATAATACCATTCCTTTTCCTGATCCGATTCAAAATGCGCTGCATGAACATCAACGCCCAATTCCATCAATCCTTTATACAACAGGTCTCCCTGAGTTGCTAAACCTCCCGGAGTTGGGGGATATTCATACAATACTAATACTTTCATAATACGTTGATTTTAATGTTTCAATATTTGGTGTTTTGAAAATTCTCATTTCGTTTTCAAGCTTATACAGCGACTTCTTTATGATTGGTTCAATAATTTCTGTTGAAACCTTTTCAAAATAATTCGTTTCTGTTGAATATATATTTTTATTCTGTATGTACGCTTTACTTTTATAATAGAGCGATTTTAAGTTTTCAATGCTTGGAGTTTTGAATATATTCAGCTCCTTTTCTTTTTCATTTTTCAACATTGATTTTATTGTCTGAAAAGGATTTATATAATCAAGCATTGCTTGAGTTGAATAATTTTTATCAATATCAGAACAAATGGTATCAAGTTCTTTAACAAAACTATCGTTGTATAACAATTTGATAATTTTAAGTTTAGATACTTTAATATCATCTTCAAATTGGTTCAAAGACTTAATTGCTTTTTGTGGAGTTTTAAATTGCCAAAATGCTTCTGCCAATGGAGTAGTTTCGGCTTCCCAACTGCTTTCTTCGAAACCGTAGGTTTGAGTAATCAATTTATATTTCTTCAACCAGGTTTTTTCCGAAAGCGATTCGAACATATTGGCATATTCTATTGCTTTTGGAAAATACTTCTTATTACCGTCTTCGTATGCAAAAGTCCAAAGTTCGTTAGTCGTTATTTTTTTATAGTGCCAGAGTGTTATCACTGCTTTATTGACTTCTTCATGGCGTAAGTGCTTGGTATATTCACCCGCAGCATCGTGTGTCAGAATTAAATCGAAATGAGTACCCGGTAACAATCTTAGTATTTCACTTTCCACTTCCTTTTCATCCATCGGATGTTGATCGGGGCCATCATCCATATCGCCCATAATGCCTTTGGCTTTTAGTACTGTCAGGGCATTATTAAAACGCTCGGCACGTTCTTTATCACTTGCCCTACAAAGACACACGATAAACCAATCATTCGTTGGATGTTCCAGTATTGTTCCACCTGCCCATAATGTTTCATCATCGGGGTGAGCCACAATGACTGCAATTGATTTTCTGTCTTTACTTTTCATTTTTGTATTTTTCAATAGTCAATCGGGCCATGAGGTAACTCACAGTCGACTCAGCTCCCTGATTCAGATTCACATGCGTATCTTCCAATCCGTCATAACAGCCACCGGTACAGGGATTATAAATAATTTGATGCAATCGGTTCTCACCCAAAAACCAATTGAAAGCTATTTCCATTTTCTGATGGTAATCTTCGTCCATAAATACATCGTAGAATTTGCTCAGGGTCATGATAGTATAAGCTACATCAATCGGCTGTTCACCAAATTCTCCGGCTTTCTGTCCTTTTTTCATCCAACCTCTATTGGAAATTACTTCAATTCCATTTTTGTTGAATATCATCGATAAAAGGAAATTAAATGATGTCCGGGCAATGTCTTTGTATATGGATTCGCCCGTTATTAACCAGATGTATAACATTGCCTCAGGCAAAATACTGTTGGCATAAGTCAGGTAGCTTTCATACCATTCCCAAACCATGTTCGACTCATGTTTATATATTTCAAGCAACCGTTTGGCATACATCTGCACTATATCCAGCTGGTCTATTGATTTCTTTTCTTTATGAAAATAGAATAATCCCTTTACTGCAAAGGCCATTGCACGGGGAGAAGTTATTAATTTCATATGTACTAATGAATTCTCGAAGACGGACATGGCTTCATGAATAATTGATTTGGGTAATACATTTTTCAATGATACCACATAGCCCAGTGCCCACAGTGCCCTACCGTTAGAATCATCCAGATTGACTGTATTATTCTGATTGGTAAAAGTTTTATCCCGGGCTACGTAATTTAAAAAGTCACCGCCGGGTTGTTGGCAGAACTTTATAAATGCCAGATATTTCCGTATATCAACTACACGATCATCATCGTGGGTTAATTTAAAACTCATACACGAAGCCACTAAGGCCCGGGCGTTATCATCCAGTGTATATCCGGTTTCCAGATCCGGTTGATTTATTTTACAAAACTGGATCATCCCAAATTCGGTAGTCATTGCCTTTAGATGACTTAAATTTATTTCCGGTAAATTATAATGAAGTTCAATTTTATTTCGGGTGATAGATTTAAATAATGAAGCATGAGCTACTGCTGAGTTTTCCCACACGGTAGAAACTATTTTCTGCAGGGTATTTGTAATAAGACTCTTCCTTAACGGAGTATCGCTGAGAATCAGGTTGACGTTTTTGGATAGTTGTTCCGAATTCAAAAAGTCAACGATGATACCAGTATCTTTTGTCAATACTTCCTTAGCATGAGGTATAGGTGTAGAAATAATAGGGCAACCGCAACTCATAGCATATGCAAATGTGCCACTTACTGCCTGATTCGGATCGTTGGTTGTAAACAGATAAATATCGGTGAGCTGTAGATATTCAAGTAATACCGGCAATTTCAGGTATTTATTTATAAACTTTACATGATCTTTTAGACCAAGTTCTTTTACCTTTTTAATAAGACTTTCCCGATACACTTCTCCATCGTTTTTCACTACTTCAGGATGTGTTTTTCCAATGATCAAAAATATTACTTCGGGAAATTGCTTAATGATAGTTGGTAATGCATCCAAGGTTGTTTCAATACTTTTGCCGGAACTAAGCAACCCGAAAGTTGTAAGCACTTTACGACCGGTTAAATTGTATTTATCTTTCAAAAAATTCTCGCTTAAATGCTGAACTAAATGAGTTCCATGAGCTATCACATTTATCTTATGCTTAGAAACGCCATAATCATTCATTAATATTTCTGCCGAAGTATTAGTCATAACAATTATAGACTTACTGGCAGCAACAATATTTTTCACTTCCAACCTCAACCGTGCATCAGGATTGGGAAGTACGGTATGAAAAACTACCACTACCGGTTTCAGTATTTCATACAGCATTTGCAAAAAAGCTTGTTCCTGGTTTTTATAGAAACCAAACTCGTGCTGAATAAGCACGAGTTCAATATGATCATCGTTATTAATTTTTTCGGCTAAATTCAGAAATGAACCAACATGAGACGTGTCCAGCGTGTATTTCACTTGTTCGGGATAATCGTAGCTATCTATACCGTTTTCCAACGCACAAATTTTAATTGATAATGAGTTATCAAACTTATTATTCAAAGCCGTAATCAGGTCTTGCGAGTAAGTGGCTATACCACATTCACGAGGAGGATATGATGTTACAACTAGTATTTCAGTTTTGTCAATAGGTATATTAACCTGGGTATGATACCTGTTCCTCCTGATGGTATTGGGTGATAGTGTTGTACTATCCTGGCTATATATAGCTTCCTGACTAATATATCGGTCTATCTTTTCAGAAATATTTTCACTTTTCATTTTTCTTAGTTTTATGGGTTTTCTTCTTTTTTGAAGTTTCAATCTCTATAGGAATTTCAATCTCTATGGGAGTTTTCGTTGATTTAGGGAGTAATTGCGATTTTATTTCATTGATTGTGTCAATATTGTTCTCTTTAACCTTAATACAATCCAATAATTCTTTTACTAAATCTGATAACTTCAACGACGCACAAGCAATATGTGAATCAGCAGCACCGTAATAAATAAATAAGGTATCGCCAAACAAAGCTGTTCCGGTTGGAAAAATCACATTGTTCACATCGCCTTCTTTTTCCCATTCGAATTCAGGAGAGAGCAATGGATAAGACAAGCGGGCTATTTCCTTACGGGGATCATCTAAATCCATTAATGCAGTTGCACATGCCGAATAAATCAGACCTTCGTTGGTATCTTGAACACCATGATAAATCAATATCCAACCATGTTCGGTTTCTATAGGTGGACAACCACCTCCAATATAGTCTGACTCATGCTCATAGATAGGATCCATTGCAATATGATCCTGAAAATTAAGAAAATATTCATCCCAGAATTCAGGAGTAAGATCTTTCAAACTTTTTACAGAAACAATTTGAATTCCTGGTCTGATTCGATGTAAAAACACGAGATTTCCATTAATTCTACGTGGAAAGAAAACAACATTCTTGTCCCACAGCAGAATCTTTTCTTCCGGGTCGGCCTCCTGATAATAAAACTTATGATTGTGGTAGTAGTTTTCATTTACTTTTCCAGCCGATTCTACCAGATAAACAAAATGTGCATAGGAAATTGGAGGCACAATTATTCCTTGCTTTTCAAAATGAATTAAATCTTTTGAAGTCGCTAATGCACCACGGGCATTGACTCCATCATATCCGGTATAGGACATATAATATGTATCGTCAATCTTTACAATGCGTGGATCTTCAATTCCCTGCGATTCATAATCAAATTCAGGAATCATGAAGGGTTTTTCCCAACGTTCTGCTATAGTCAGCGGTCCATCCAATCGGCAAAAACCGATCGTAGATTGATTCCAAAGTTGAACAGCTCGATAGAATATATAAACACTATCGCCGACGCGAATAACAGCCGGATTCAACACACCTTCATTTTCAAATTCCAAATCGGTTTTTGATAATATAATTCCTTCTCTTTTTACTTTTATCATGATATTTATATTTTATTATTTATTCTTCTATAATTATTTATTAACTAGTTGCAATTTGTAATTTACCAATAATCGTTTAATATCAATGGATTTTCTTTAAGCGCGGTAATTTTCGTATCAACACTGGCATTGTATCTCCCAATAAATATCCCCAAGGCTTGGTGGATTCAATATGATCGAAAATAACTTTGACAATGGCCAATATTGGAAGGGAAAGAAACATGCCCGGAATTCCCCAGAGGATATTACCTATCAGTACTACCAGGATGGAGAACAAAGCATTAATTTTTACTTTTGAAGCTACTATCTTGGGAACTATATAATCATTGTCGATTATCTGAACAAGACTATGAACTCCTAATACATACAGGGTAAACCAGGGTGAATCCTTGGTCACCAATGCTACCATCATAAATAATGCTACTGAAATAATACCACCTATGTATGGAATCATGTTGAGCAGAGCGCCAAGTACTCCGAGTAAAATGGCATATTGAATTCCAAGCAACATAAGACCTGCGGTATTAAGTACCGCAACAATGATAGCTTCGATAATCAAGCCCACCAGATAATGTTGAATTACCGATTTGGTTTGAGTTACGATTGTATTTACCTGATTTTTATGAGATTCGTCAAAAAGCTGATGAATGAATTCTATCAGATGAGGTTGATAATAAAGAATTACAAAGATGTAAACAGGTACCAATACAATAGCTGCCAATACACTACCAACACTCACAATTGTTTGTCCTATTAAAGTGCCGTCGATATTAATGAGTTCATGCTGGGTTTTATCAATCCATGCATGAATAATAGAAGGTCTGATATTAAAATAATGAGAAGCCGAGCTAATTGTTTGGTTGAGAATCTCTGTGAACTTTTTCACAAAAATGGGCCAGGAATCGCTAAAACTAACTGCCTGAGTATAAATAAGTGCAATGAAACCTGCAATAATTACAACCGTAAGTAATAACGTTATGATAATTGAAACAATTCTATTTATTCTTAAGCGGACAAAGAAATTGACAACCGGATGAAGTAGAATAGCTATTATAAAGGAAAATATTAGCGGAACAATAATACCCTGAGCTATATATAATATGGCTAACAGGGCGGATAAACCAACTAAGAAAATGCTGGCTTTAGCGTAAAATGGTAATATGGATTGTTTAAAAATCACTGGTTTTGGTTTTATGAAAGATTTTCTCAATAATCATCTGTCCAAAGTTTTTCAATACTTCCGGATGTTGAGCCACCAGGTTTGTAACACCAAATTGCAACAAAGAACCACCAATTTTTCTGAATATGTTATGCGATGTTCCTACAGCAATCTTTTTTGATATATATCCGCCAATCATTCCTGTCACTGCACCCACCATATTTTCAATCAGGTAAGGCGATGATGTTATTTCGCTCAGGGTATCTTTTATCAGGTTGATAGGCTTTAGACTTTCGAAAGCAATGGATAATTGTTCTTTCAATAATTCACCTTCTATGGCATGTTCCAATTGTTTAGCCTGAATGGCTAATTTCAGTTCGGCAGCGGAGTTTATATTTTTCATTAGTATTGTTTTTAAATTGTCAAATTAGCATTTTATCCATGAGATTATTCACCTAACATTTGTCTGATAAAATAATCGTAGAACATTCTTTTCATCCATTTACGCATAAAAAAATGAAGGATAAAGGCAACAATACCATTAAAAGCTGCTACTGCAAATAATCCGTAATAAATTTTCCCAAGTAAATCGCCCAACCAAAACGCAACTCCCAGATTAACGAAAAGCACAAAACATGCGATAACAACTTTGACAACTGCATGTGCCAACACAGATGAAACGGTATCCAAAGTTTTATCAACCACGTTTAGTTTCACCAACTCATAACTTGTTTTCCCGTATTCGGTAATTCTTTCGATGAGCGATTCTATTAAATTTATGTTATCTTCCATGACATTGATTACTTTGGGTTTTATGTATTTTAATTGAAAGGCAATTATATTAAGTTTGCTCCTGAAATCCTAAGACAGGGTAATCCGTTTGGTTTTTTACCGGAGCAGACTTAATAAAATTGTTAGGCACAAACTATTTTACCTTGGCAGCTTTTACTTCTTTTTCTACAGCGTCGGCATTTTTCATAGCTTCTTCGGCAAAGTCAACGACTTCTTCTTTTACTTGGTCAAATTTATTAGTGATACTATCAATAAATTCGTTGAAACTGTGTTTCAATCCATCCACTTGTCTTTCACCTTTTCTCAAAACTGATCTACGTGTTACCGAACCTCTTGCCGGTGCAAATAAAACTCCTAATAATGCTCCTGTAGCTGCTCCAGCCACAACGCCTAATACCACTTTTGTCGTACTCATAATGTTGTTGTTTTTTAAATTTTGATATATACTAATTCAATTATACAAATGTAGGGTAAGTGCAAGAGGTAGAAGTTACAGTATTCTGTGAATGAGTTGCATAATTCACACATCTTCCAATTTAATTTAAAGGAAATTTTTATTTCAAAATAAAAAATTGACCCTTTATCATATTGTATGAAAAAGGGTCAATAATCAATTAAAGTCTATAATAATATGTCAATATAATATTGTATTCTTTACAAGTAAATTGGTTTTACTTACAAGTAATAGAAAATCACTAATGTCATTTTTAAATGTTAGTAATAAGGCCTTTCAGATTTTGACATCAGACATATCATTACAATCTGAAACCTACTGTGGCTTGTGCCCAAACATTTTTGTAGCGAGGAGTTGTAGAAGTCCCGTCACCGTTATTATCATACATATCCATTCCAACCCTTGCTCCGAGAACAATATTACTTAAATTTATATCTACTCCACCTACCAGACACAACGTATTTTTACGAATATTATCGGTATTAAAATCCTGTGTTACTACAATATCAGTGACTGGACTTGAAAATACATCATTTTGTTTTATCAAATAAGAGTATTGAGGTCCAACAAGAACTGTTATCATCTCACTTGGTTTAATGGCCAGAAATACCGGTAAATCAATATAATTTGTAGTACGGGTAAGACTAACATCACTACCGAGGACACTGCTTGTAGCCTTAAATCCTTTCTGTGAAAATAGTAATTCGGGTTGAATACCTAAATATGTACCAATAGGAATACTCACAAAGACACCTGTTGCAAAACCTAATTTACCATCAGCGTTATATTTCTGACCTTGTGAATCATAAATATTTGAGTAATTAGCACCTGCCTTTAATCCGATATGGATTTGGTCACTTGAATTCGAGCCTGCATTCTGAGCACTCATTGTACTAGCTATTAATATTAAAGCTAATACTGCAAAAAGATTCTTTTTCATTTGATTTGTTTTAGTAGTTATAAAGACTATTTATTTTAACGTACCACTGTACCAATTTTTTATTAATACAAAGGTAGGCCCAATCCGGGAGCAAAAGTTACACTATTCTGGGTATGAGTTGCACAATTCACACGCTGCATTAATGCTAATTACAGGGTATTTTAAACAAGAAATGGCAGGAAAATAAAAACCCTTCTCCACTGTCTGCTGACAACGAAAAAGGGAATATTAATTTTAATTGATCAGCCTGTAGCTGAATCTATTAAATTTCAATGTTTAAATAATGAATTACTCGTGAGTATCATCTGGTTTGCTTTTTTCCATGCGTTTCATTGCTTTCTCAGCACGCTTCTCTTTCAGATTTTTTGCGGGTTCTTTTTTACCCGACTTACCTTCTTTTTCTTTTGACATAATATTGTTGTTTTAATGGATTGCTATTCCAATTGTCGAAACTCCCGTTGAAAGATCAAGGAAACCTCCGATATGATTTGTAAAGTGGTATTCCGTACCTAAATGTAAATCAAGATACAATGGATTGGCAGCAACATAATAATCTCTGGAGCCGGTATAATTAGCATTCCAGCTAGTGTTTACCAATGCTATTCCCAATGAACCTGCAGTATAAAAATCCCAACGTGAACCTGCATGCAATAATTGATCTAAGTAAAGTGTACCTTTCACTCCGATAGGAGTAACCAAAGTACTGTAGTTAGGATCTGAGTATGAATACAAGGTTAAGAACGGAGCCAGCGTGAAATTACGGGCAACACCAAATTCGTAATTGACATTAAATACCGGTAGAGTATGACCAATATAGCCGTAATAGCTTGAATATCCACCAATTCCTAATCCTAGATTTAATGTTCCACCATATCTTTCGCCATAATGATAATTATTTTGAGCCGATAAACCCGAACCCATACTTATCAATGCTAATGCCACTATAAAAGTTATTTTTTTCATTTTACCTAATTTCTAGTATGTTGTTTAATTCTGATATTTAGTATCTATTTACGGTTGTCATTACCGTTATCATGCTTTTCATTCTTATTTTTATCATTGCCACGATTGTTATTCTTTTCATTGTTTCTCACCTGGCCTTTATCATAATTATGAAATGCATTTTTATTATTTCTTTGATTTACATTCTTTTGATTATTGTCACGATTCCCAATATTATGTTGCTCATGCCCTCTATAACCTTTGGCATATTTCATTTTGTGCGATTTAAAATAAGTGTAAGGAGTATTACCCCTATAGCCACTCATTGGCACTTTATAACCGCCGTACAAGTCATAATTTTTATAACGTCCCGGTAAATTCCGACTATGTATCCATCTGTTACCCGAATAATAAATAAACATTGAAGACTGTACATCGTAATAGCTCTCAATATCGGGAAGATAGTAATAATGAACATCATTATAACCGGCCGGTCCCCAGGCTGGAGGTGTTCCAATATGCACATTTATCGACAATTGACTTTGCGCAGAACCTGCAAACATCAACATCATTCCAATTACCAGTAATTTTAATGTTTTCATTTTAATTATTTAAATATGTGTTTATTTCTATTGTGCAAAGGTGAGGCATTTAAAACACCCATGCATTACACAATTAATGTTATAACTTGCAAGATTCACACATCATGAAGTATTAGTAATATCGAAAAATTGTTAACAATGGAATATGACCTACAGTTAATTATAGACATAATTATATACTCATTTTAAAAAATTACTTTTATATCAACACCTCATTATTTATAATTGAGAATCATAATTATTACTTTCTATTTAAAACGCTGTTTTTTCTTAAAAATTCAATAAGCAAAAGATATGATAATTTAGTTCTTAGATGAAATTAATCATCCATATATTCCTTAAAATTGCTATTCCCTTTTTAAAACTTTTTCTGTACATTTGCAGCTTATAAACAGTATAACCCTTTCAATTTTTATATCTTCACTATTATGGCTATTATTAAACCTTTTAAGGGCATTCGTCCTCCCCAAAACCTTGTTGAAAAAGTGGCTTCACGTCCCTACGATGTATTAAATTCCGAAGAAGCCCGCACCGAATCCGAAGGAAATCCAATGTCACTTTACCATATTATCAAACCGGAAATAGATTTTACTCCCGGTACTGATGAACACGAAGAAAAAGTTTACAATAAAGCCGCTGAAAATTTTGCCCGTTTCCGTCAGGAAGGCTGGTTGGTGCAGGATGCCGTAGAAAAATACTATGTGTATGCTCAGACCATGAACGGCAAAACCCAATATGGGTTGGTGGTTTGTGCCAATGTGGACGATTATTTGAATGAAAATATCAAGAAACATGAGCTCACACGCCGCGATAAAGAAGAGGACCGCATGAAACATGTGCGTGTGAATAATGCTAATATAGAACCGGTATTTTTTGCTTATCCGCATCAGGATGAATTGGATGCTATAGTGGCTGAAACCATCAAAGGAACTCCGGTTTACGACTTTGTGGCAGCCGGCGACGGATTTGGACACCATTTTTGGATAATTGACGATGCTAAATTCATTGCCCGCATTACTGAATTATTTGCAGCCATCCCTTCGCTTTATATTGCCGACGGTCATCACCGTAGTGCAGCGGCTGCTCTGGTTGGTGCCGAAAAACGCAATCAAAATCCAAACCATACCGGCAACGAAGAGTACAATTACTTTATGGCGGTTTGCTTCCCCGATAACCAATTGAATATTATCGATTATAACCGTGTGGTGAAGGATTTGAATAACCTTACAGACGAAGAATTCCTTTCAAAATTGTCGGTAAACTTTGAGGTAGAACTGAAAGGAACTGAAATTTATAAACCAACTAAACTTCACAACTTCGCGTTGTATTTGTCGGGCAAATGGTATTCATTAACTGCCAAAGCCGGAACGTATAACGATAATGACCCGATTGGCGTGTTGGATGTAACCATTTCGTCCAACCTGATTTTAGATGAAGTGTTGGGACTGAAAGATCTTCGTAGCGATAAACGTATTGATTTTGTAGGTGGAATACGTGGTTTAGGCGAATTACAAAAACGGGTTGATAGCGGTGAAATGCGGGTGGCACTGGCACTTTATCCGGTTTCTATGAAACAACTTATCGACATTGCCGATTCAGGCAACATCATGCCTCCAAAAACAACCTGGTTCGAACCAAAATTACGTTCGGGATTGGTCATACATGAGTTGATTTAATATTGATATTTTTCCTTAAAATATCAATGTACAAGTTAGCTTATTCTTAGATTCAAAAACAAAATACTATTCACTGATAAATGTAAATTTTGCGCATGAAAAAATCACGATTTCTGCTAATTATATTCATTGCAACGCTGTTAGTCGGTTGTAGCTTAAAGGCACGTATTAAACAAGCGGACAAGCGTTTTGCCAGTGGGGAGTATTTCGTTGCAGCTGATTTGTACCATAATATTTATGGCAGAATTCCATACAATAAAAAACCACTTCGGAGTCGGATTGCCTTTCAGCAAGGTGAGTGTAACCGGTTGATTAATTATAACAGGGCTGAACAGGCTTATTCTAATGCAATAAGATATAAATATTCCGATAGCATCGTTTATCTGCGTTATGCTCAGGTTTTACAACGTGCCGGCAAGTATGGTGATGCAAAGAAGAACTACTTAATCTATCTGCAAAAAGACAGCTCAAGTGTATTGGCTAAAAATGGATTGGAAGCTTGCGATCAGGTGTCAACATGGTTAACCCAACCATCAAAATATGCTGTAAAAAAAGATGATTTATTCAATGTGCGCAGAACTGATAATTTTAGCCCGGCTGTTGTGAATCCGGATGCTGATGCAATAGTGTTCACCTCTTCCCGTCAATTCAATAAAAAGTTACTCAGCAAGAATAATTCAATTACCGGGTTACTCAACAATAAAATGTATATTACCCAGAAAAATGCAACCGGAAAATGGTCTAAACCGTATATCATGGGAGAAGAAATAAACTCGTTGGAAGAGGATGATGGTGTGTGCTGCATCAGTTTTGATGGAAAAACAATGTATTATACACGTGCCCGGCAAATAGCCGATGCGCAATCTGGTACTGAAATCCTTTCTTCCAACCGGGTTGGTGGCACATGGAGTACTCCGCAAAAAATCAGAATTTTCAAAGACAGTACCGTTTCAGTAGCTCATCCTGCTATTTCGCCCGATGGACTAACCCTTTATTTCGTTTCTGATGCTAAAGGCGGGCAAGGCGGAAAAGATATATGGAAAGCCTCACTGGTAAATGGAGAATGCAAAGATATTGAGAATTTGGGACCTGAAATTAATACACCCGGAGATGAGATGTTCCCGACAGTGCGAGCTGATGGAACATTGTATTTTTCATCAAATGGTAAACCAGGATTTGGTGGACTCGATATTTTTAAAGCTACTCCCCAAAAAGATGGAGGCTGGAAGGTTGAAAATGTGGGAACACCTATAAATTCATCAGCAGATGATTTCGGAATGAGCTTTGAAGGGAAAGCAGAGAAGGGGTATTTCACTTCTAACAGAAATGAAACAAAAGGTTATGAGTCCATCTGGAGTTTTGAAATTCCGGAACTGGCCTATGCCATTGAAGGAAAAGTGACTGACGAAAAAGGAAATGTAATTCCTGATGCTGCGGTAAAACTGGTTAGTAATACTGGCGTAAATGCCCGTGTTCAAACCAAAAAGGACGGAACATATCGTATCAAACTGGACAAAGATGAGGATTGTGTTATGTTGGCTTCGGCCCGCGGTTATTTAAACCAGAAGAATGAAGTTTCGACGCAGGGATTAACCACCAGCAAAACATTTACAATCAATTTCAAATTATCTGCAATTTCAAAACCGGTAGAACTTGAGAATATTTTCTACGAATTTGGTAAATGGGATTTGACACCTGCTTCCGAAACCGGCTTGCAAAAGCTCGTGAAATTGCTGAACGACAATCCAAATATCACTATTGAAATTAGTGCCAATACAGATTATATTGGAAGTAATGCAGATAACAAAGTTCTGTCGGAAAAACGTGCCAAATCAGTAGTCGATTATTTAATTTCAAAGGGAATTGCTTCCGACAGACTAACTTCGGTTGGATTTGGTAAAGAAAAACCGGTTGTGGTTGATGCCAATATCGCTAAAAAATACTCATTCCTCAAAGAGAATGATGTTTTGGACGAAGCATTTGTACTGAAGTTAACTCCTGAACAAAAAGAGATTGCAAATCAGATTAATCGTCGTACAGAATTCAGGGTATTGAAAACCACCTATAAGTTATTCTAATGCTGTGTGCTTTGTAGGGGTTTCAAATTGGCATAGTGACTTTTAAATATAACAAGTAGTATTAATTTCCCTTTTGGGGAATTTAGAGAGATATTAATTTATGAAACAATATATTGACCTTTTAAACCGAGTTTTAGCCGAAGGAGTTCATAAAGAAGATCGCACCGGCACCGGTACTATCAGTGTGTTTGGTCATCAAATGCGCTTTAATATGGAAGACGGTTTTCCTTGCCTGACAACAAAAAAGCTTCATTTGAAATCAATTATTCACGAGCTTTTATGGTTTTTGAATGGCGATACAAATATTAGCTACCTGAATGAAAACGGAGTTAGGATTTGGAACGAATGGGCTGATGATAATGGTGACCTGGGACATATTTATGGCTATCAGTGGCGGTCATGGCCCGATTATAATGGCGGGCATATTGATCAGATTACCGATGCGGTGAATATGATTAAGAACAATCCTGACTCTCGTCGTATTATAGTTAGTGCCTGGAATGTGGCCGACATTCCAAATATGAAATTACCACCTTGTCATGCCTTTTTTCAATTTTATGTGGCTGATGGAAAATTAAGCCTGCAGCTTTACCAGCGTAGTGCCGATATTTTTCTGGGAGTTCCATTTAATATTGCTTCATATGCTTTATTGTTGCAAATGATGGCTCAGGTTACCGGCCTCAAAGCCGGAGATTTTGTTCATACATTGGGAGATGCACATATTTATACCAATCATTTGGAACAGGTAAAACTTCAGTTGTCGCGAGACTTACGTACACTTCCTGTTATGAAAATAAATCAAGACGTGAAAGATATTTTTTCATTTAAATTCACCGATTTTGAATTAATAGATTATGACCCGCATCCTCATATAAAGGGAATTGTGGCAGTGTAGAAAATGTCATTCAATTTAAGCTCGTGTTGGCTGTCGAAAGATATGAGTTAAAATGGATAGTCGAAATCGATTGTCCATTCTTTTTTAGTAGTTTTGTATCCTTGTCTTAAAGAAGACAGTTCTAAAAATCGTTGTTATTAATTTAATTATTATGTCGCAAATTTCGATTATTGCCGCTGTTGCAGACAATTATGCCATCGGTAAAGCAAATAATCTTCCCTGGCATTTGCCTGCAGATTTAAAACACTTTAAAGAACTCACAGTCGGACATGCTATTGTGATGGGAAAGAGAACATTTGAAAGCTTGCCAAAAGGTCCACTGCCAAATCGTAAAAATATTGTTTTGACATCGGTAATGTCCGAAGGAGTTAACGAAGGCTATTTTGAAGCTGACTCTCTTGAAGATGCAACTTACTTGTGCGAAAATGAAGAAAAAGTTTTTATTATCGGAGGTGCAACTGTTTATAAACAAAGCATAGACAAGGTAGATTTAATGTATATTACCTGGGTTCATAAAGAATTTCCGTCCGCAGATACATTCTTTCCAAAAATTGACTTTAATGTTTGGGAAGAAGTCAGCAGTGAGAAACATGATCCTGATGAACAGAATCAGTATTCGTATACATTTTCGGAATATAAGAGAAAATAAAGAAATAGTAATTTAAACGCCATTCATAAACTTGAGTGGCGTTTTTTCTTTTAAAGCTATTCAGCACTAAAATCTTAAAATTTCATACTTTCTACTTAAGTATGAGCGATTTTTTGTAATTTCGCAAACAATAAAACAGTAAAGCAAAAACCGTATAAAATGAACATAGATTTTCAGAAAATGGGTGGTTTAGTACCCGCTATAATTCAAGATGAACTGACATCAAAAGTGTTAATGTTGGGCTATATGAACGAAGAAGCATTAGCAAAAACGCAAGAGGCTGGTCAGGTGACTTTTTTCAGTCGTACCAAAAACAGATTATGGACAAAAGGTGAGGAAAGTGGTAATTTTTTGAATGTGGTTTCCATAACTCCCGATTGTGATAACGACACCTTATTGATTAAAGTGAATCCCGTAGGACCTGTTTGCCACACCGGAGCTGATACCTGTTGGGGAGAAAGTAATGAGGGTGACATCACGTTCCTGAAATACCTGCAAGATTTTATTACAGTACGTTTTAAAGAAATGCCAGAAGGATCATATACTACTTCTCTTTTCAAAAAAGGGATCAACCGCATGGCTCAAAAAGTGGGTGAAGAAGCTGTAGAAACAGTCATTGAAGCAACTAATGGTACTGAAGAAGGATTTATTTACGAGGCATCCGATTTGGTCTATCATCTCATTGTGTTACTGACTTCAAAAGGTTATTCGCTCGATGATTTAGCTCGGGAATTGAAAAAAAGACACAAATAATAACAGTAATCAGTCAATACCGCTGATAACTGATAACTAATATTTCCTATGGAAAAAAAATTATTAGTAAAATACGTTGATGTTGATATCTGTCAACAAGAATTGTTGGTACTAAAATCAGTACAGCTGGAAATTCATTCCGGTGAATTTGTTTATTTGGTTGGGAAAGTGGGTAGTGGAAAAACTACTTTGCTGAAATCTATCTATCACGAAATTCCTATTTTGGAAGGAGTGGCAGGTGTGCTTGGATATGATTTGAGGACAATACATCAAAATGAAATTCCTTATCTTCGCCGGAAGATAGGTATTGTTTTTCAGGATTTTCAACTACTTACAGACCGTACTGTTTATCAAAATCTTGATTTTGTGTTGCGGGCAACCGGTTGGAAAGATGAAGCGGCTATTGAAGAACAGATAAACAACGTTTTGACTCAGGTAGGGATGAAATCGAAAGGCTATAAAAAAGCCCATCAGTTATCGGGCGGGGAGCAACAACGCATAGTAATTGCGCGTGCGTTGCTTAATTCGCCGGAAATGATTCTGGCCGATGAACCTACCGGAAACCTTGATCCGGAAACCGGAAATGAATTGATAGAGCTGCTTTACAATATACGCCTTTCAGGCACCACCGTTATTATGGCGACTCATAATCTCAGTTGGCTGGATAAATTTCCGGGTCGTGTTTTTAGATGCGATAATGAAAATCTGCTGGAATTGAAAAATAGCAAGCAGATAACAGCGGAAATAGAAATGGAAAAAAATGGTGAGATTGCGGAGTCAAATGAGGACGTTGAATTAATTTCGGAAGAAAAGGAAAACTAGACTTAGTTTACAATGAAGAACTTAAATTGCCCAGAATGTGATATAAGTCGTTATCAGGTAAGAAACGAACATGGACAATGGGTAGTAGTAACAGTTAATGACCTGTATGAAATTCTGCCGGTTCATCCTGATGATTCGCTTGAAGGTTTTGACTTAACCATTATTTATTGCCTTGGTTGTTCATGGTCGGGATCGCCAAAATCGCTTAGTGGTGGTAAACACAAAAAGAAATATTGATACGCAAGTATAATGCAAAAAAATCCCCTGAATCGAAATGGTTCAGGGGATTTTTTTGTTTATTCGGTTTTGTCTATTTCGGTTTGGATAAGTTTTTCTATTTCGAGGAGTTTGTTGAGCGGAACGGAATGGAGCGTACGAGTAAGATCCATGACTTTTTCGGTGTGGAGCAATGGAGTTAGAGGATGATTGGTAATATCGACATCGGACTTGTCGGGAGTCCATTGCAGCATATCGTTAGGTGTACAGACAAGCACCTCGCAAAGCCGCTGCACATCGTCGAGATTGAGCTTGCGGTAGCGATTGTTGACCACGGCGGTTGAAAAATTGTCGGAGAAGCCATGTTTCACTAAGAAAGAGAAGGGTTTTTCGATGCCTTTGGCCTTAAATACACGTGTGAAGTTGAAGTATAGCATAGTGTTTACATATTAATTTATAATTCAAAATTCATATACGAGCAGGTAGTTCATTATTAGCTAAATGAGCCTGTTATGAATTGCAAATATAACGTTTATTTTATAAATAAACACGTTTGGTTGAATATTTAATACGTTTGGTTTAAAGTAGCAGTCATGTTTCTGATAATATCTATCGTGTTTCTTATAACTGCTATCGTGTTTAATAAAGTATAATACGTTTATTTTAAAGTTGAAGTCGTGTTTATTGTAATAAATATCGTGTAAATGATGAGATAAGTAGTGTGAATAATAAAAGAAGGATTAGATCGACTAAAAGAAGGACAGGTCGCGACCTGTCCCTACGTTGTTTGTGATCTATCTCATAGAATAAAAAAAGGGACAGGTCGTGACCTGTCCCTGCAATATATGATATTGTGATTATTAGTATGCCCGTGCAAAGACTACGCGTTGTGCAGAAGGTTTACCGGTAACCATACACACGCCGGGTGTGGTATCACCATCCAACGGAATACAACGTATGGTGGCTTTGGTTTCTTCTTTGATCAGCTCTTCCGTTTCGGGAGTTCCGTCCCAGTGGCACATCAGGAATCCACCTTTTTCAATTTCCACTTTGAACTCGTCGTATGAGTTCACATCGCGAGTTACTGAAGTGCGGTAGTCGATGGCTTTTTGGAAAATATTAGCCTGTATTGTTTTTAATAATTCATCAATATAGTTTTCTACACCGTCAATGGCAATAGTTTCTTTGGTCAAGGTGTCGCGACGGGCAACTTCCACGGTTCCGTTTTCGAGGTCGCGGGCACCCATTGCCAAGCGTACCGGAACGCCTTTGAGTTCGTATTCGGCAAATTTCCAACCCGGTTTTTTGTTATCGTTGTTATCATACTTAAATGAAATACCCAACGCTTTCAGTTTTGCGGTAATCTCTGATACTTTTTCCGAAATGGCTGCCAGTTGTTCATCGTTTTTGTAGATAGGCACAATGACTACCTGAAAAGGAGCGAGGTTAGGAGGAAGCACCAAGCCGTTATCGTCGGAATGTGCCATAACAAGCGCACCCATCAAGCGGGTGGAAACACCCCATGACGATGCCCAGACAAAGTCCTTTTTATTGTTTTTATCGAGAAAAGTTACATCAAATGCTTTGGCAAAATTCTGACCCAGGAAGTGTGAAGTTCCAGCTTGCAACGCTTTGCCGTCTTGCATCAACGCTTCAATACAGAATGTTTCGAGTGCTCCGGCAAAACGTTCGTTGGCCGATTTAACCCCTTTTATTACCGGAACAGCCATAAAACGTTCGGCAAAGTCGGCATAAACTTCGAGCATTTTTTTAGTTTCGTCCAATGCTTCGGCTTCGGTGGCATGAGCCGTGTGACCTTCCTGCCACAAGAATTCGGTGGTGCGTAGAAATAAGCGGGTGCGCATTTCCCAACGAACCACATTGGCCCACTGATTTATCAAAATCGGCAGGTCGCGGTAGGATTGAATCCAGTTTTTATAGGTACTCCAGATAATGGTTTCGGAGGTTGGACGAACAATTAGTTCTTCTTCCAGTTTGGCTTCGGGGTCAACAACCAATCCTTTTCCATTGGGATCGGCCATGAGGCGGTGGTGTGTAACCACGGCACATTCTTTGGCAAAACCGTCCACATGTTCGGCTTCTTTACTCAAAAAAGATTTGGGAATAAACAACGGGAAATAGGCATTTACGTGACCGGTTTCTTTGAACATACGATCCAGTTCGGCCTGAATTTTTTCCCAAATGGCGTAACCATAAGGTTTAATCACCATGCAACCGCGTACGGCTGAACTTTCGGCCAGATCGGCTTTTATTACTAAATCGTTATACCATTGTGAGTAGTTTTCGCTGCGCGAAGTCAATTCTTTTGCCATCTCTGTATTTACTATTTATCAACCTGCCAGCCGGCAGGTGCGTTTACCATTTATTTTTTTAGGAGCACAAAGATAATCATTTTTCAGCAAACTTCATTTTGAATTGTAACTTGGGATTTACCTTGATTTAGCCATGAAAACAAGGTATAAAGTGCAGAGTAAACATAAAATTAATCGACTTGCGCCTTTGAACGAAGTAATCACTATTTACAATTGCTTCAATTAGCGTATTACTGTTTTTATCCAGTTTGTAATAGTTTCCAGTGCTACAGGCGAAATTGTTTGTTCAATTTCAGCATACTCTTTTGGCAATCCTGTTTTGCATTCCTGAAACAAATGATTGAGTCCATGTAATTCCTTGATGGAAAACTTTTTGTTTCCGCCTTTTTTCAATGCATTTTCTATAGCCGGAAGATTTATTTTAGCATCAACCTGTAAATCTTTGTCACCATTAATGGCAAGCACCGCACATTTTACCTTTTCAAGCATGGGTGCCGGATTGTAGCGGATAAAGTTTAACATCCATGGGTTTATCATTTGGTTTAATACCATATCAATAAAATCGTTTACAGTTTTACCTTCAGGAATTTTCAAATCAGGTAATTCTTTTGATTTTGCCAATAGATATTTAGCCACCTCCGATTTCAAGGTATCAGTGTTTTGTATTTCGTCCACCATTTTATAAATATGGGTATTCAGTTCTGCACCAATTTTCAGATCTTCATCCTTCATTTCCGAAGCTTTACCAATGGCTTCCTGTTGGCGAAGTAATAATTCGCTTCCTGAAACTCCTGTTCCAGCCATTAAAACAATAAAACTTACATCTTTATTCTTTACAGCGACAATGGGTGCAATAATTCCACCTTCGCTATGACCAATCAAACCGATATGTTTTGTATCAATATCTTTCCGTGTTTTCAAATAATTGACTTCAGCTTCCACATCAGTTGCAAAATCGAAGGTAGTGGCTTTGGCAAAATTGCCTTTCGAAGCAAAAGTTCCGCGATCGTCGCAACGTAAAACAGCAATGCCATTGCGTGTCAGATAATCCGACAAAACCAGAAATGGTTTATGCCCCATTAATTCTTCGTCACGGTTTTGTGGTCCGCTACCTGTTATCAAAACAACCACCGGATATTTACCTTCTTTGCCTGGTAAAGTCAATGTACCAGCCAATGTGATATTATCTTTTTTGTTTTCAATTGTAACTTCCTCCGAATAATACGGGTATGGCTTCACCGGTTCTTGAGGACGTTTTAATTCCACTTTCTCCGATGCTTTACGACTTAAATTTACTGGAAATGATTGCCCCGCCTGATTAAATGTTCCAACAACAACACCTGTACTGTCTAATTTCCCTAGGTATTCAATATTTGCAGCAGCCATGTCTATAGTCAAAACATGATTTTCAAATGTAGTTTTACTCATTGGAATGTCTTTAGCTCCCTGATCGGGACTGTCCATGGTAGCAGCATACCCTGTATCTGTTTTAGTTACATGAAATACCAATCGTAATTGTATTCCCTGAACTTTAAGTACCCCATTCCAGTCACCGGTAATGTCCTGACCAAAAACTACGATAGTCAATAAGAGGAAGAAACTGATTAATAAATTCTTTTTCATTTGGATGGTTGGATTAATTTGGTTGAGTTTAATTTATCCTTTAATTTAATTTTATCGAAGGTTTCGATGGTTGATTGACGGTCTTTTAAATTGAAATAGACAACACGACCATTTTTTAGTACCATTTGTACAAAAGGAGAAACACTGAAATTTATAAACAGGCTGGCATTACCAACATTCGTTAACCTGAAATATCCTTTACAAACTTTTCCTGCGGCAAACCCATTTGTTTTTGTTTCAATATTGGGTAGTTGGCTGATAGTATCAATGGAAGAAATGTCGTTGTAATTGATGGGGAATCCATAAATACCTGTTATCTCAAAATACTTTTCATGCAGTTCAATTTTTGCCGACTGATATTCATATATATTAAAAGCTATAGTAATTGCAATCACAATTGATACTGCAATGTAAGTGTTTTTTGATTTGGAGTTTGAATTACGCGATGATGAATTTTCATCTTCGGAATTCTGATTCTTGGTCATTAAACCTGAAATCACTTTCACTATTTCATCTGGCTTATTTGTGCCAATTCTAATGATTTTATCCGTGTTTCTAAATCTTAATTCAATGGCTTTTAACCCAGAGGCATTATATAACCATCCATTCGGAATTTTATGAATACCCACTCCGTAAATCCATAAGTTCTTAACCGGTTTACACGATGCTATTTCTGATATATTGTAAGATTTGCTAAAAATTCCAAACCCCAGTTTGAATGAAACGGTTGCGTTATCAACAATAATGGTGAGCTTATAGAAGGTAAGCAAGCAAATAAGAGATATCACAATAAGAAATGTGTACAGAAATGTTTCCTGATCGGCAGAGAAACCATGTTTGATTAGTAAACCTGCAAATACAATTAATAATGCGGACATTATTATTACAGTAAATGTTCCAAATTGAGTAAATTGTTTTGATTCCATGTTTAGTAGATTGTGTTTTTTTATTATCCAATATATGTTTACATTAGTTTGTAAATAAGTACTTTAGAGATTATTTCCGAAACAAGCAAAGCTATAATAAATGCAATAGTCAGTTTACTTGCTTTCACGCCGCACGATGTTTTAAGCGCATTATATAAAAGTGTAATAGTCCAGACAGTTACAGGAATAGAAAGCAACGTTAAGATGATAAAGGATAACGACTGAAATACGATGAATGGATTTTTCATTATTTCATTGATATCGGGTGATACCGTGAAATACCCGGCAATGGCTAAAATTATATATGGAGCTTTTGCAAGCGTCATAGTACCCAGAATATCTATGAATCTGAATCCTTTAGAGATGATAAATCCGGTGATAGTCATGATTGATACCAGACTAACTATATCGATAGCAAGAAATTCGAACGAATGGACGAATGTAAGTTTTTGAGTTAAATGCATATCAATTACTCCATCAAAAGCTACATTGCTAAATGTGCCAATAATTCCAGTGAGCACGACAATCACCAAACCAAATCCAAATGCCTGCCAGCCCGCAATGCGGGTAAAGGGATTAATTATTAAACTGAAAATATCTTTACTTTTCATATGCTTTTATTTTATTGATTATTTCATTGAGCATGTTTCTTACTGTAGGGTAGCTAAGTTTTAGTTCGGAGGCCATTTCTTTAAGGCTACCGCTGTTTATTACAAAACGAAGAATGAATTGCTGGTCTTCTGATGAAAGAAGAGCTAATGTAGGCAGATCGTATAAGCCGCTAACTTCTGTTTGGCAGTTTTCGCATTTCAAACATTTCACTTTTAGTTGTGCTTGGCAACTGGGACAATTAGTAGGTAGCATAATTTTGATGTTTTATTATGCAAAAGTAATGATTATTTTGATAAAGTGAATATAATATTCAATTATATTTAGTTTGTGTTCAATATTATTTATATTGATTTCAATTATTATATTGAAATAATACAGAAAAGTGTCACAAACAAAAAAAGATATGAATTTATTAGTTCATATCTTTTTTTGTTTTTATCCTATTATAGTTGCCACTATTCGTCGGTTTCCACCGTGATTTCGAAATTCACACAAGTAAATGCCTTGCCAGGTTCCTAAATTTAAACGGCCGTTTGTGATTGGAATTGATAAGCTTACTCCGGCAATTGTGGACTTGGCATGTGCCGGCATATCATCATCGCCTTCCAGCGTATGATCAAAATACGGTTCACGTTCTTTTACCAATCGGTCGAAAATTTTCCCCATATCCGTTTGTACATCAGGGTCGGCATTTTCATTTATTGTTAACGATGCTGAAGTATGTTTCAGAAATAAATGTAATAATCCAACCTCGGGTAAAGGTGGTAAATTGCGCACAATTTCATCTGTAATAAGATGAAATCCCCGGTTGCGCTGACGAAGTGAAAACTCAGTTTGAGAGGTCATATTCTTAAATATGGTATATTGGAATTAATAATTTTTACACTGCAATATTACTAAAATATATCCGGGAAAAGCAATGAATATTTAATTTACAGAATAAGAGTTTGAATGAAGTATATCTTTTATTCTGACAATTTCCAAATTCCAAAAATCCAGATTCAACAATTTAGCAAGCTTATCTTTTATATTCATACAATAATTAAGTAATTTCAAAGAAATAGTTATGATTATTTGTAAAAATTTATTATTTTTGTAATCGTTTTTTTAGCATAATCATCCAAAAAACATAGAAAAGTCATTCTATCTTGTGACCATTGGTTATTTTCACACTAAAGTTATCAAAAAATCAATCACATATTTAAAATTTATTTATATGGTAATATTCTTTATTTTCTTACAAACTGCTTTAATATCATTTTTTATAGCAGGCGTAATCTGGGTAATTAATCAAGTGTTATCTTTCAAAAAAAACAACCATAAAAACTTGCACGAGGTATGAATTTTACTGATTTTTTTCAGCAATTTCAAGGGATTGCTACATTATTTTCTTCAGATATTACCGTTTCGATAACACGTATCTGCCTTATTATTTTGGGGATATCGTTAATGTATTTAGGTAAAAAAGGTGTATTGGAAGCACTTCTTATGATTCCAATGGGTTTAGGAATGGCTACAATAAATGCTTCGTTAATGTTTTTGCCATCAGGGGTTCCCGGTGGATTTCTTGAAAATGGAGCTGTACAGGGAACATTGTTTCTTGATTCAATGATTACGGATACAAACCAATTATTTGCCTTGCTACAGATTGACTTCTTGCAACCCATATATGTATTCACGTTCAGTAATGGGCTTATTGCCTGCCTGGTGTTTATGGGGATAGGATCTTTGCTTGACATTGGATTTCTCCTACAGCGTCCTTTTACAAGCATGTTACTAGCTTTATGTGCCGAGTTGGGAACTTTTGTTACTGTACCTATTGCTCAGGCTATGGGCTTGACTGCTAAAGAGGCAGCCTCCATTGCCATGGTAGGTGGAGCGGATGGGCCAATGGTATTATTTACTTCTTTATCGTTAGCAAAACACTTATTTGTACCAATTACAGTGGTTGCCTATTTATACTTAGGATTAACTTATGGTGGGTATCCTTATCTGATAAGACTATTAATTCCTAAAAAACTCAGAGCTATTAAGATTGACAGGTCAACCGAAAAGCCAAAGAAAGCAATCTCGGCATCTGTAAAACTTGCTGCTGCAGCCATATTGTGTGTAATTCTTTGCTTGCTTTTCCCTGTTGCATCACCATTATTCTTCTCTTTATTTTTAGGCATATCAGTAAAAGAAGCAAAGTTGACGCATATACATGATTTTATAAGTGGTCCTCTTCTTTATGGTTCAACATTTTTCCTTGGTTTGACATTGGGAGTACTTTGCGAAGCTCATTTATTACTTGATCCACGCATTCTGAAATTGTTAGTACTAGGAATACTGGCTTTATTGTTTTCAGGCATTGGAGGTATTGGTGGAGGTTATATAATGTATTTTATCAAAAGGGGAAATTTCAATCCAACTATCGGAATTGCAGGTGTTAGTTGTGTCCCATCTACAGCTAAAGTTGCACAAAAGGAAGTTACAAAGGCAAATCCTAACAGTATGATTTTACCTGAAGCGCTAGGTGCAAACATATGTGGAGTTATTACATCTGCAATTATTGCCGGCTTATACATT
>Ga0209123_1000671_pt1 | contig 40839 bp, 35 predicted proteins | sample BarGraIncu00431A_FD_184500 | JGI IMG/M metagenome (GOLD analysis project Ga0209123, IMG submission 184500) | Arctic peat soil microbial communities from Barrow, Alaska, USA - Barrow Graham LP Incubations 004-31A (SPAdes) (version 2) | ecosystem: Environmental > Terrestrial > Soil > Wetlands >...
CTGTCAAAACTGCTGGCGGTGAAGTTGGTTTGGGTGTACCCAAGGGAATTTGCGTAATGACCGGCACAGGTGAAGCCTCTGTCGGTGCCGCTGTCGGTGCCTCTGTCGGAACTGCTGTCAAAACTGCTGCCGGAGCTGCAGTCGTATCAGCCGACGGAGTCAATGTAATCTCAGAAGCAGGCGTTAATCCATGTGTTTTCAGAGAAACGGTTTCCTGAACTGCCCGCAGATTCTGCAGTACCAAACCAATAAGGATTGCCGCTGTAACCAGAGAAATAGATACGGGAATAATCCATCGAAATTTTCCCGGTAACTTTCCCGTAAGTCTTCTGAAAAATCTTCTCGCGTTACTTTTCATACCAATCTCCTGGTGCCGTATGGGCGGAGCCGGTTATGATCATTGGTATAAGGGCCCGGGTCAGCCCTCATCCGGCAAAATCTGCGCCTTGCCGTAATATTCTTCGAGAGTCTGACCGGATTCATGAAGCTTGGTTGCCAGTTCAACACCGACGAACCGATAATGCCAGGCTTCATAACCATAACCGGTTATTGAGCCCTTATCGCGCGGATAGCGCAGGATAAATCCGAATTCGTAACCATGTTCGTTTACCCACATACCGGCCGTTGATTCTGCAAATTCGTCCCTTATTTCGGGATCACTTGCAATATTCATATCAAGGGCGAGCCCCAGGCAATGCTCGGAACGGCCCTGGTAGGCGTTCTTCTCACACACTTTATCAATCCCTCTGCGCTCAATCGCATGAGTAAAACTATACGTCTGCGTTGACCACGACCGGTAACCGGATACAAGGTAAAGAACTTCGCCGCTGTCTTTCTGACAAGCTGCCCGCATCAGATCCCATGCATCATCGGCTTCCGGACGCAGATACTGTCCGGCGGAGGAACCTGCCATGACCAGTTTGGGAACATAATCAGAAGGCATGGAATAATATTTGTTTATTAAAACAGTCAGGTCCTCAGGATTTGCAACAACTTCCGCGCGGATGGAGCGCGGATCCACATATCCGTTATACCAGACAGGGGAATCCATCAGAGGCTCTATATATTCGGGAGCAGGGGTAGGGGTGGGAGTAGGTGTCGGTATGGGTGTCGGGGTTGGTGATGCTGTCGGTGCAGCGGTTGGCACAGAAGTAAATGCAGGCGCTGCTGCGGGGGTGCTTTCCGAAGCAGCCGGCAGGGAAGGCGAGGCTATCGTCTCCGCAGATATGCGTTTGGCACAGCCGAACAGAAAAATTGAACCTGAAAGACAAATTGCTATCACGAAAATCCGGCAAAAACGTCGCATGGAATACTCCCCCGGCATCATTTTGCTAATGCAATTACATATATGAAATGAAGTATATATCAACCCGACCTAAAATTCCATCTTGACAGGCGAAAACGCTGAACCTATAATACGAACATAACTTCGGGGCGGGGTGTGATTCCCCACCGGCGGTAATGCGGCATGATGCCGACGAGCCCGCGAGCGATAGCTGAGCCGGTTGGATCCCGGTGCCGACGGTATAGTCCGGATGAAAGAAGTAAACTCTGGTCAGCATTTTCGCGGCCGGAATTTCTTGTATTGTAAGCTCTCCCGAAGGTTTCGGGGGAGCTTTTTTTGCCTTGAGGACAAACAAGGAGGAATAGAAAGATGACAAATGATGAAAACCTTACGGAGAAACGAAACCGGGACAAAGAATTTGAAAAAACGGGAATGGAGAAGCAAAACAATATAAGAAGGATGAGTACAAGAAAAATTACAAGTCTGGCTCTGCTGTCTGCCATAGCAGCCATACTGTGCTTTATGGAAACCGTCGTACCTTTCATGCCCTCCTTTTTGAAGCTGGACATCAGTGAAATTCCAGTGCTTCTTGGAGCTTTTGCTTTTGGTCCGGGAAGCGCAGTGATTATCGAACTGATTAAGAATCTGATCCACCTGCCGTTTACACAGACTGCCGGTGTGGGGGAGCTTGCTAATTTTCTGGCCGGCTCGGTATTTGCCGGAACCGCCGGAATCATTTACCGCTTCCTCAAAAACAAAAACGGTGCCGTTCTCGCCATGGCGGCAGGAACCATTATGATGACAATCTTTACATCGTTGTTTAACTATTTTTTTCTTCTGGATTTCTACGTGAAATTCTATGGAATGTCGATGGCGGACATTATAGCCATGACAAACGCGGTGAATTTTTATGTAAAAGACGTATACTCCATGATTGTCTTTGTGTTTATTCCATTCAACCTTTTTAAGGGAATTTTGATTTCCGTGATCACTGCGGTCATCTACAAACGAGTATCGCCGTTTTTGCACGGTAAAAAAAGACAGTCTGCTGCGCCTGCACAAAACATATAGAATGAATAGATAATATCCGGGGGCATTATATGAAGAATATGTGCCGGTCTTGTTTTCTTCGATTTTTATCTGCTGCGGTTCTGCTGGTTTTTCTGGCAGGAGTCTGGATGCTGCCTGACGGAACCGTAATGGCATCCCCAGTCTTGTCACTGACTTTGACCAGGACCAACAGTTGGGAAGAGGGCGGCAAAACCCGCTCCCAGTACTCCGCCACGATTCATAATGAAGGAACTTCGTCAGCGGCAGGATCCCTGCCGACGGATACCAATGCACCGGTGCAGGATGACTGGCTGCATACGGACGGCAATAAAATACTCGATAAGAACGGCACTGCAGTGTGGCTTACCGGGATCAACTGGTTTGGATACAACACAGGGACAAATGTTTTTGACGGTGTATGGACCTGCAATATGCAGTCTGCGATTGCCTCGATTGCAGACCATGGATTCAACCTTCTGCGTATTCCGATTTCATCTGAGCTGATCCTCGATTGGAGGGACAAAATATTCCCGGCGGCAAACTTCAACCAGGCCTTAAATCCTGAACTTGTCGGAAAAACCAGCCTGGAAATTCTCGATCTTGCCATAGCGGCCTGCAAATCCAACGGAATAAAGGTCATGTTCGACATCCATTGTGCAAAGACGGACAGAATGGGGCATATGGTCAATCTCTGGTATACGGATTCCATTTCCACGCAGGATTATGATGACTCTCTTTCTTTTCTTGCAAAGCGCTATGCAAAGGACGATACGGTAATTGCGTATGACCTCAAAAATGAGCCGCATGGCAAGCCCGGTGAGAAGGGCGCAATATGGAATGATTCCACATCAATGAACAACTGGAAAAATGCCGCGGAAACGGCAGGCAACCTGGTCCTTGATGCAAACCCGAACCTGCTTATTATGATTGAAGGCATCGAGATCTATCCGAAAGATATAAAAGCAAACGGTGATTTTTCCTCGACGGATTCCGCAGATTACTATTTTAACTGGTGGGGCGGAAACCTTCGCGGTGTCCTGGATTATCCGATTGATTTCGGTTCGAAGGAGAGGAACGCACAGATTGTATATTCCCCTCACGACTACGGCCCGGCAGTCTATGCCCAACCATGGTTTGAGGATGGTTTCACATATGAATCCCTGCAGCAGGATTGCTGGAACGACAACTGGCTCTATATCAGCAAAGAAAACATAGCACCAGTCCTGATCGGGGAATGGGGAGGCTATATGACACAGCCCAATCTGACCTGGATGACTTATCTTCGCCAGCTGATAGCAGACAACCGTCTGAACCATACTTTCTGGTGCTTTAATGCAAATTCGGGAGATACGGGCGGACTTGTGAAAGATGATTTCGTCACATGGGATAAGGAAAAATATGAATTCGTAAAGGAATTCCTCTGGCAGGAGGATGGTAAATTTGTAGGGCTTGATCATGTTACGGCTCTTGGGAAATCCGAAAACGGCATATCCCTTTCGGCGGTATCCGGATCCGCAGGCAACCCGGCAAACCCGTCCGGCAGTACTTCGGATAATACAGCTGTTCCGGATGATCAGGAACCCGAATGGTCTGCCCTGGAAATCGGATTGGCGGCCGGCGGAATCCTCCTTATCCTTGCAGTATCTGTCGGAGTAGGGTATTTTACTTATAAAAGAAACAAAATGAAGGGTGAAGATAGTAAGCGTGGCACGTAAAGCACCGACATCTGTGAATTCCGCAGCAAAAGCAAAAAGAAGATATTCATCTTGCGTCCCGGGAAAAGGAAGAAGGTTTCTTTCGGTACCTGTCGGAATTCTCCTTTTTTTCTTTCTGTATTACTCTGATAAATTTCTCTCCCCATACCAGGAGATTTTCCTTGTCGGTACTTCGGCTGTAATTGCGGTTCTTCTTTTTGCAGTCACAACCGATTATTTGGCATGTGCCATTTCACAGTCACTGGGACTTGTACTGTCCCTGGCCTATTATATTTATCTGGCCGTTATAAAAGGGCGAAGCATAGAAAGTGCATTGTCCTTCGAGGAATCTTTCCGCATCGGCCTTGTCTGGTTTTCGGGTCTGCTTATCACAGTGCTTATCCGCCTTTTTTCGACCGGAGGCTGGGATAACAAAATAAGACGTAAGAACTTCCGCAATGCTTTTCATATGACCAGCATTGTATTCCTTACTGCCTATGCAGGACTTTTGACACTTCTTTTTATTACACAGAGGACAGTCAATATGAGCGGGGTGAGAAGCCTGAATCTGATACCCCTGCACGGTGCTTTTGCCGTGTACTGGCCGCATATTCTGGCCGGGCAATTCCAGCATGGTATTTTCATACAGTTTTTCGGCAACCTGCTGATCTTTACTCCATTGGGATTCTACTTGGGCGTATATGGTAAAAAGGCCCCGAAAGCACTGGCGTTTTTTCTGCCGATGATTCTTTCAGGCGCTATTGAGGCAACCCAGTATTTCCTGAATATGGGAAAAAGTGATATTGATGATTTTTGGATGAACGTTCTTGGGTTTTGGATTGGATATTTTCTTTACTGCCTGCTCGGCTGGACCCGAAGGCTGATAACCGGGGGTAAAGAAAAGAATATCTGCTGACTACTTTTTTTCGGAATCGTTTTTGTAAAGATCTGAACTGCAGGACATGCGGCAATTACTGCATTCGCCGCCGCATCTTTTGATGTCCTCTTTTGCCTTGCGTCTGCCGCGTACCCGTAAAATGATTATCAATACGGACAATGCACTGACAACGGAAAGTATAAGGATGTCAATTGGATGAAGTCCGCCCATGTATGTCGCTCCTTTTGAGGAATAAACTGTTGGCTTATTCCTGCTCTCGTCCGGATTTTGTTAGCATCAACTAACAGTATACGCCTGCCGGCGGAAAACACAAGACTTTCAGTAAACAGTAAGTGAATTGTCATTATTTCCGGGCAAAGAAAAAGCCAGCGATTAACTGGCTCGTTTCTCTTTTAGTGGAAATGGATTATGATTACTCACCGTAATACAGTACTTTCATCACTCCGCCCGCAAGACGCTCATACTTGGCAATTTCTGTTGCTGCATATGCACGGCCTTTATCGGTAATGTGATAATAACGGCGGCGTCTCTTCAAGCCAACCAGTACGTCCTGTGAACAAACATATTCATCTGCTTCAAGACGGTAGAGTGTTGTATATAAAGCGCCTTCTGTCAGGGAAATATCACCTTCGCTGCGATCACGAATAAGACGGACAAACTGGTATCCGTATTGATCTTCTTCTAGAAGAAGTTTTAATGCGAGAATCTCGGTTAGTCCTCTCTTGAGAGTAACAAGTGTATCATACATTTCTAAGTCCTCCATGCAATTATTTGATTTTATAAAACCAACAAATCAATACTAACACGTTGAAGTGTAAGATAGCAACGAGTAAACATAGGAAAAAAGAAAATAAATGAAGGAAAATCACACAAAATATTTTGATGAAATCAAGCGTTTTATATACTTAGTGAAAGCATAACAGAGACTAGCATTGGATTGCTAAAAAGCAATACAACTGTATTGCTGAATAACAGGAATATTATAATCAATAATTAAATTATTGAACGGATTCCGTTTGCAGTTTCAACCTGATTTTCCGGGATAAAGCGAAAGAATCCGCGCGGCCTGGACGGATGTCTGCACGGCTTCGGCGCCTGCAGGTAATTGTGCCGCAGAACGGACTTGCGGGAATACAACTTTTGCAGGTTCAGGTGTGACTCTTTTTGGTGGGTGTGCGTCTTTTGAAAGTTTTACAACTAAAAAAAGAAGGAAGCGAGCCGGGAGAATTTTGGAGAGGACGTGCAGTATCTTCTGCGAGAGTCCATAGACATACAGGCCGCGTCCCTTTCTGGCTGCAAGAATTGATTTTCTGACGAGCCGCTCCGGCTTAACAACAAAAAGCGATTTGAATCCTTTTGCCTTTGCGCCGGGAATCCCTGTAGAAACGGATGCAAACTCAGTAGCGACAGGACCGGGACAGACAGTAACAGACGCGATGTTGTGTATCCGCAGTTCTGCGTGAAGGGCGCGGGAAAAGTGTATGACAAAGGATTTGGTTGCTGCATAGACGGCAAATCCAGGCTGCGGCAGAAAACCGGCTGAAGATGCAATATTGAGGATACGTGGTCCTGTGGGGTAGGTACACAAATCACCGGCCGGAATCATATAGGGGAGGCAGATTAAGGTGAAATCAGCAAGGGCTGAACAGTTGAGCGCGACCATTTTATGTATCTTATCACGGGAAACCGTCTCAAAACGACCGTTATAGCCTACACCTGCGCAGTTTACAAGAAGACCAATGGCCGGGTTCCTTTTTCTTAGTTCATCCTGAAGATCATCAAGCGCTGTATCGGCTGTAAGGTCAAGCGGAAATATACGAATACGAACCGGATCGAGCTCGTTTTTCATGGAAAGAAGACGGTCCGCTCTCCGGGCGATTACCCAGATTTCTTCAAAAGGCACGCCTCCGAATGAGCTTCGTTCGCGGACAAGCTGCCGCAGAAACTGTTCTCCGATTCCGGAAGATGCGCCGGTAATAACCGCTATATTCATATTTTTCACCTTTCATTACACCCATGCGTATGCAGACCGGAAAGCATGATGCGCATGTATACTGATTCATACAAATATAGTAGCATATCTCAGGCGCTGTAGGCGAAGAAGTTGATGCAGCCGGAGGCGATCCCATCTGCTATTTTGGAAACGAAGGATTCGTTAGTCATGTAATTGCGGTCTTTTTTATTTGAAATGAATCCGACCTCAATCAGAGCCCCTGCCAGGTTGTTTTCCCGGAGGACTGCGTAATTGTCAGCCAAAACACTTTGCGCATTCGTTTCCATCTGCGGAGCGCTTGAAATAATCGCTTCATACAATGACTGTGCCAGAATCTGGTTTCTTTCCCCGTCCCGCCCGTAGTATGGCGACCGGATCGGAAACAGGGGATTATCCTGGTATAACGAATCTTCCTTTACCGTCTTTTTCTCGCTGGCGATAACCGATTCATCCGTAACATAATATACCTGGGTGCCATGTAAGGAGGAAGACGGGTTTGAATTAATATGGATGGAAAGATAAAGGATATCCGTAAGGTCCTTCTCAAGATTCATGAGCAGCTTAAGATCGGAACCGACACCGGTGCCAACCATTATTCCCATGCCGCCGGTATCAATCGTATCGGAATTGATTTGAATGGTATCGGAAAGCTCACTAATCAGATTTTTCCTGTCTGCAGTGCTGATTTCATTGATCTTGAATTCGTCTGCATATTGCAGGCAATTCAAATGGGTCAGTGCAATCCTGTGGTAAAGGGAGATCCATGAGTCGTCGGTACGCAGCATGATTACGGTTGCACCCTGTGCCTCGAGCGAGGCTTTCGTGCTTTCTGCAATCTGAAGATTTATAACGCTCTCCGTGTATTCCGGTTTTTTCGTCGGATAGATACAGCCTGAATCCGTGCCGCCGTGCCCGGGATCAAGGATGATCACTTTCCCGTAAAGGGGCTTTGCCGGATCACTGGAATAAGAAATCAGCTGCGCATACGGGATAACCGTATTCGTGAGTGCGGGCGTTACAACCACGTGATTTGCAGCTGTACCGGATGCTTTCGGGATGGAGGTGCCGACAGCAGAGTCCGGGATTGATGTATCCGTTTTACTTATATAATGCCAGAAAAATCCTGCGGAAATGCAAAAAACGATAAGCAGAAAAGCTTTAAGCAAAAAAACTCCCCTTCGGTGCTTCCTGTAAGCAGGACGTTTCCGGTTGTTTTGCCGGGAGGCGCTGCCGGGCTGGCCTGCGGAATTCACGCGCGTCCGGTCTGCTGTACTTTGCCTGGGCTGGCCTGCCGGATTGAGTACCGGTTTCCCGGTACTTGCCTGGCCGGCCGGATGAAAGTATCCGCTAGAATCGTAATATCCCTGCTGCTCGCCTGTCCGGGGATTTTCCGGAATATCATAACCGGTCCTGGGCTTGCCGTGTCTTCTTGCGCGCTGGTTTGGATCTGTCATTTATAGTAATCTCCCTGTTATCTTTGTCTTCAGGTAAAATTTGCATTTTTGACCATTGCAGAAGTCAATTCATCAACATTTTACTAAATGCGTGTGACTTTTCAGTGACTTGCACCGTGATAGTATAATCATTATATACGGCTTAGTTGTAAACTAAAGGTGTCGATTTCATTACATATATTTATTCTACAGGAGAAACCGGCAATGTTTACGGGAGAAAAGGATGAATTGCCGTATAATCACTCGAATTTCACATAGAAAGGTTGACCGGTTCCCGAAAATGCCTGTATGATAAAGTGTGAACGATAAGAAACAGAGGAGATTAATATGCTTGATGTATCAGGAGTCACACTGCGTTTTGGCGGGCGGACTCTTTTTGAAGATGTAAACATATCTTTTACCAAAGGAAATTGTTACGGCATCATTGGAGCCAATGGAGCCGGCAAATCGACATTCCTGAAAATCCTGTCCGGCGATATTGAACCAAGCAAGGGCTGGGTGACGCTTTCTCCCGGAGAGCGCATGGCGGTGCTGGAACAGGATCATTTTAAATATGATGAATTTACTGTCCGCGACACCGTAATGATGGGACACAGGCGGCTTTACGAAATAATAGGCCTTAAAGAAACACTCTATGCCAAAACCGATTTCACGGATGCGGACGGTATCATTTTGGGTGACCTCGAGGGTGAATTTGCTGACCTTGACGGTTGGTCAGCTGAAAGTAATGCGGATATGCTTCTACAGGGAATTGGCGTGGATGAAGAGCTATACGAAAAGAAAATGGCGGAACTGACAGGTTCACAGAAGGTTAAAGTCCTTTTAGCCCAGGCCCTGTTCGGCAACCCCGACGTACTTCTTCTCGATGAGCCGACCAACCATCTCGACCTCGAATCCTGCCGCTGGCTTGAGGATTATCTCCTGAATTTTGAGAATACCGTGCTCGTGGTTTCGCATGACCGGCATTTTCTCAATAAAGTCTGCACGCATATAGCGGATATTGATTTTGCTAAAGTAACATTATTCCAGGGCAACTATGATTTCTGGTATGAATATACACAGCTCTCCCTGCGCCAGATGAAAGACCAGACAAAGAAAGTCGAGACACGCCGCAAGGAACTGCAGGACTTCATTACACGGTTCTCCGCCAATGCTTCGAAATCGAAGCAGGCTACATCGCGTAAAAAACTACTTGAGAATCTTGTTCTCCCTGATGTTGTCGCATCCTCGCGCCGGTATCCGTTCATCGGGTTTACACAGGACAGGGAAATCGGTAACGACGTGCTTTTTGTACGCGGATTATGTAAAACTTTGAACGGAAGGAAAGTTCTTGACAACATCTCCTTCTCCCTTGAAAAAGGCGACGCCGTTGCACTTGTAGGAGATGATGAGGTCGCAAACACAACACTTTTCCAGATTCTGATGGGCGAAATGGAGCCGGATGAAGGCGAATATAAATGGGGGATCACGACAACAAGGTCTTACCTTCCCAAAGACAACAACCAGTATTTTGACGGATGTGAGCTGTCACTTGTCGATTGGCTGCGTCAGTATTCCAAAGACCAGAATGAGACGTATATCCGCGGCTTTCTGGGGCGGATGCTTTTCTCAGGTGATGAAGCCCTCAAGCAGGCAAGTGTATTGTCCGGAGGAGAGAAGGTCCGCTGTATGCTCTCAAGAATGATGCTTTCCGGCTCGAACATTCTTATTCTCGATGACCCGACAAACCATCTGGACCTCGAAGCAATAACAGCTGTGAACGAGGGTGTAAAGGCATTTAAGGGATCCATGCTTTTCACATCCCATGACCATGAGTTCGTACAGACAATTGCCAACCGGATTTTTGAAATCCGTCCGCAGGGTCTCCTTGACAAACGCATGGATTATGATGAATTTCTTGAACGGCATGCAGAATTTAATTAAAAAGCAATAACCGGGCTGAACATTTTTGGTGCGTACAGGACATGTAATATACGAGGAGTTCGAATTAAAAAAATTGTTTAACGTAATATTGAAAAACAGGTGTTGCAATTACAAAAATCCTGTGTTACGCTTATGATATCAAGAAGCAAGGCGGTGGGTATATGTCTGCAATTCCAAAAATTGATGTCTGGGGCGATTCTATCCTTAAAGGGGTTGTTCTTGATGAGGCAGCCGGACGATACCGCCTGCTCAAAAACAGCGCAGTCAATGCTTTCACACAGCTTTTTCATCTGGATGTGAAGAACCATTCCCATTTCGGATGCACGGCACCCAAAGCACTGGCTAATATTGACCGTACATTGGGTTTCGGTTTTGACGCAGATATCGTGCTTCTGGAGTTTGGCGGGAACGACTGCGATTTTAATTGGGCAGAGGTCTCCGGGAATCCGGACAGCGAGCATCAGCCGAATACTCCATACGAAGATTTTGTCGAAGCCATGCAGAAGATGATTCAGGCGCTCGTTTCGAAAGGTATTACACCGGTTCTTATGAGCCTTCCTCCGATTGACTCGATCCGGTTTTTCGATTGGGTTACAAGGCCGGCTAACGTTGACCCGAATAAAGTGCTTTCCTTCATCGGTGAAAAAGACTTTATATACCGTCATCAGGAAAGATATTCCCTTGCAATTACAACCCTGGCATTCAAAAACAGGCTGCCTCTTATTGATGTGCGAGATGCATTTCTCAAGCAGAGGAATCTCAGTGATTTCCTGTGCAGGGACGGTATCCATCCGAATGAGAAAGGCCAGAAACTGATCCAGGATGTGTTTTCAGCCCAATATCGCCTGTACAGTACCGTGTGAAATAGTTTTTTTCGAAAAAAACACCGTGATTTTGCAACCTGAATACTAAATAAAGTCAAAATGTGCCTGTTTTTTGCAAAAACAACGGGCATTTTGCATTTATTTGAAAATGATTGCGTCAGAACTTGCACTGTGCTAAAATGGACAAACCATTATGACGGATGACATTGGATTAGACATCAGGGTAACTTTCCTGCATAATCTGGTTGTATAATGTCTAAGTGCATCAACGTCGGTGTGCTCGGGCATTTTTTTCTTTAAAAGGCAATGAGTTCCGGCTTGTTTTCACACAAAGGGAACTCGATTAGCGGCGCATTGGGAGGTCGGGAAATGGAATCAAACATGAGGGGATTGCCTCAGGCACAGGGGATGTATTCCCCGGAATTTGAACACGATGCATGTGGTATCGGGTTTGTCGTCAATATTCATGGAACGAAGTCGCATACAATTGTTCGCCAGGGTCTTACCATTCTGGCTAACCTTGCTCATCGCGGCGGCGCGGGAAGTGAAGAAAATACGGGAGACGGAGCCGGTATTCTGCTTCAGATTCCCGACAAGTTTTTCAGACAGGTTTGCCCGCTGATAGACATTACTTTGCCTGCGGCCGGTGAATACGGTGTCGGTATGCTTTTCCTGCCGCGACAGGCAGATGCACGCGAAGCCTGCCAGAAACGTATTGAGGATATCGTAAAAAGCGAAGGACAGAAAATTCTCGGATGGCGTACGCTGCCTGTCAACGAGACAACGCTCGGATCCGTGGCAAAAGCCAACAGGCCTCACTTCTGCCAGATATTTATCGGGAGAAGCGATGACTGTGCAACTGAACTGGCATTTGAGCGCAAGCTGTATATCATCCGCAAGCGCTGCGAAAGTCTGACACTGAACCTGGCGGAGGACAGCAACAGTTATTTTTACTTTGCCAGTCTGTCCTGCAGGACAATTGTATATAAAGGCATGCTTACGGCAGATCAGATTGATGCATTCTATCTCGATCTGGCCAGCCTGGAATTTGAATCCGGACTTGCTCTGGTGCACTCCCGCTACAGTACGAATACTTTTCCGAGCTGGGAGCGGGCGCATCCATACCGTTACCTGATCCACAACGGAGAAATCAATACTCTGCGCGGAAATATCAACTCGATGCATGCACGCCAATCCAATATCAGGACAAATGTATTTGGCGAAGACGTGACGAAAGTTTTTCCGATTATTAATACGGAAGGCAGCGACTCCGCCATGTTTGACAACTGCCTGGAGTTTTTGACCCTTTCCGGAAGGTCACTTGCGCATGCGGCGATGATGATGGTACCGGAGCCGTGGTCCAAACATGAGAGCATGAATGATGACCTGAAGGCTTTCTACGAATACCACAGCATGATCGCCGAACCGTGGGACGGGCCTGCTGCAATGGCATTCACCGACGGACGCCAGATCTGCGCCATACTCGACAGAAACGGACTTCGTCCTTCCCGATATTACGTTACAAAGGACGGTCTTGTGATTTTGTCTTCCGAGGCAGGTGTCCTGGACATTCCTCCGGAAAATATTATCGCCAAGAACCGGCTTCGTCCGGGCCGTCTCCTTCTGATAGACACAGAAGAAGGCCGTATCATAACAGATGAAGAAATCAAAGAGAAGATTGCGGGAGAACATCCTTACCGCAAATGGATTAATAAATATACACGATCCCTTGAGCATATTTCCGTTAAAAAAGATGCGGCAGAGATTCCTGTCATCGAGCCGGATAAAGTAGAGCTGCTTCAGAAGGCATTCGGATATACCTATGAAGACGTTAAGACCATGATTCTTCCGATGGCAAAAGATGGAATTGACCCGCTGGGATCCATGGGACAGGATACGCCTCTTGCCGTTCTTTCCGAGCAGCCGCAGCTCCTGTACAACTATTTCAAGCAGCTTTTCGCACAGGTAACCAATCCCCCGATCGATTCCCTGCGGGAAGCTATTGTGACAATGAGCAGAATGTATCTGGGATCGGAAGGGAATCTGATTGATCCGAAGCCGGAAGACTGCCATCTAATCAAGATCAAGCATCCGATCCTGACGAATGAGGATCTTGCCAGGCTTAAAAATGTCGACGAAGCAGGATTCAGGGCGGTCACGCTCCCGATCCATTACCTTGCCGGCGGCGATGGCCTTGCGCTTAAAAATGCACTCACCGAGCTGTTTAACTCGGCGGAGAAAGCTGTCGACTCAGGGGCGAACATCCTGATCCTGTCCGATCGCGGCATCCACAGGACACGTGCAGCCATACCTGCCCTTCTGGCAGTATCCGGACTTCATCAGTTTCTGACCCGCAAGAGAAAAAGAAAGAATTTGAGTCTCATCCTCGAGTCGGCTGAGCCGCGCGAAGTACATCACTTTGCCCTGCTTATCGGTTACGGTGCTTCGGCAATCAATCCGTACCTGGCATATGCGACGGTGGAGGACATCATTCGCCGCGGCCTCCTGACGAATATGTCGGTTGAAGATGCGTTGTCACATTATGTGAAGGCGTCTGTAAAAGGAATTGTTAAAGTGCTTTCCAAGATGGGTATTTCTACAATCCAAAGTTATCAGGGAGCACAGATATTCGAAGCCCTGGGAATCGGGAAAAGTGTCATTGACACCTATTTCACCTCCACCCCCAGCCGCATCGGAGGCATTGACCTTAATGATATAGCACGTGAAATAAGCATGCGTCACACTGTGGCATTTTCGCCCTATACTCCTGATCCGGGACTTGAGTCCGGCGGTCAGTACCAGTGGAGAAAGAACGGGGAATACCATCAGTTCAATCCGATGACTGTTCATCTGCTGCAGCAGTCCGTCAGAAACGGTGATTATAAAATCTTCAAGGAATACAGCAATCACCTGAATATTGAGACACAGCGCCTGTGCACGATTCGCGGGCTTCTGGAATTTGTTCCTACCAAACAGCCGATTTCAATCTACGAGGTAGAATCGGTTGATTCAATCGTACGCCGGTTTAAGACCGGTGCGATGTCCTATGGCTCGATCAGTAAGGAAGCTCACGAGACGCTCGCTATTGCCATGAACCGCCTCGGCGGAAAGAGCAACACGGGCGAAGGCGGGGAAGATCCGGCACGCTTCATTCCCATGCCGAACGGCGATTCTAAGAACAGCGCAATCAAGCAGGTTGCTTCAGGCCGTTTTGGTGTAACAAGCGATTATCTGGTACATGCCAGGGAGCTTCAGATCAAGATGGCACAGGGTGCAAAGCCCGGTGAAGGCGGACAGCTTCCGGGACGTAAAGTATATCCCTGGATTGCCCATACACGTCATTCAACTCCGGGTGTAGGCTTGATTTCGCCGCCGCCGCATCATGATATTTATTCTATTGAAGATCTTGCCGAGCTTATCCATGACCTGAAAAATGCCAATAAATTTGCCCGTATTAATGTCAAGCTGGTTTCTGAAGTCGGCGTCGGTACCATTGCGGCCGGTGTTGCAAAAGGCCGTGCGGATGTCGTTCTTATCAGCGGTTATGACGGAGGTACGGGAGCCTCTCCCAAAACCAGTATCCGCCATGCCGGACTTCCCTGGGAGCTTGGACTTGCCGAGACACACCAGACACTCCTTCTGAATGACCTGCGCAGCCGCATTGTCGTCGAGACGGACGGCAAGCTTCTGACCGGCCGGGATGTTGCGATTGCAGCACTTCTGGGCGCGGAAGAATTCGGATTTGCCACAGGACCCCTTGTTGCACTCGGATGTGTAATGATGCGTGTCTGTAATCTTGATACGTGCCCGGTCGGTGTCGCCACCCAGAATCCGCAGCTTCGGAAGAAGTTCTGCGGCAAGCCGGAATATGTTGTCAACTTCATGAGGTTTATTGCGGAAGAAATGCGGGAGATCATGGCTGAACTCGGATTCAGGACAGTCGATGAGATGATTGGAAGAACAGATATGCTCCGCACGGACAGTGCTGTGAATTTCTGGAAAACACGCGGCCTTGACCTCTCCTGCCTTCTGTACCAACCAAACCTGGACTCAAGCGTTGAGCGCCACTGCACAAAGAAGCAGGATCATAAGCTGGAAGAAACACTCGACCAGCAGGTTCTTATCCCCTTGTGCGAGCCGGCACTTGAACAGGGAAAACCTGTCCGCGTGACACTTCCTGTCCGAAACGTGAACCGTGTCGTCGGCACACAGCTCGGATCCGAAGTAACGAGGAAATTCGGTGCCAAGGGACTCCCGGACAATACGATAAGGGTACTCTTCAAGGGATCTGCCGGACAAAGCTTCGGTGCGTTTATCCCGGCCGGTATCACTCTCCAGTTGGAAGGTGATTCCAACGACTATGTCGGAAAGGGCCTGTCCGGAGGACGTATCGCTGTTTTCCCGGACGCAAAGGCAACCTTTGTCCCGGAGGACAACATAATCATCGGCAACGTTGCCTTCTATGGGGCAACAAGCGGTGAAGCTTATATACACGGTGTAGCCGGCGAACGTTTCTGTGTCAGAAACAGCGGAGCCTCTGCAGTTGTTGAAGGCTGCGGCGACCATGGCTGCGAATACATGACCGGCGGCCATGTGGTTGTTTTAGGCCAGACAGGCAGGAACTTTGCAGCCGGTATGTCCGGCGGTGTGGCCTTTGTCTATGATGAGGACGGCAAATTTGCCTCCCGCTGCAACAAGGAGATGGTTGGACTATCCCAACTGTCAGATCCGGAGGATATCACGCTTGTTAAGCTGATGATCATGAAGCAGGTGGAATATACGGGAAGTGCCTATGCATCAGGGATTGTCGAGGATTTCGATCATTTCATACCAAAATTTGTGAAGGTTCTTCCGAAAGATTATGAGCGCATGCTTAATGCGATTAAAGAAGTTGAAGCACGGGGACTGACAGGGGATGAGGCGCTCATGGCTGCTTTTGATGTCAATAATCATGAAATCTCACGTGTGTCGGGAAACTGAGCAGGGAAGCGGAGCCGGTAAGGGGAGGATATAATAATGGGTAAACCCACAGGATTTATGGAATATGCCCGGGAACTTCCGGGGGACCGCGAACCATTAGAGAGAATAAAAGACTGGGACGAGTTCCACTTGCACTGGAATGAAGAAAAGCAGCGACTGCAGGGAGCCCGCTGTATGGACTGCGGTATTCCGTTCTGTCATACAGGACTGCTTATAAAAGGCGCCGCATCCGGCTGCCCGATCAATAATCTGATTCCTGAATGGAATGAACTGATATACAAAGGTCTTTGGGAAGAGGCGCTGGCCCGTCTTCTGAAAACAAATAATTTCCCTGAGTTCACAGGCCGTGTGTGCCCGGCACCCTGCGAAGGAGCCTGCACTGTGGGAATGAACGACCCGCAGGTCACTATCAAGAGTAACGAGTGCTACATTATTAACAAGGCTTTTGATGAAGGCCGGATCAAGCCGGAAGCCCCCCAGAGACGGACCGGAAAACGCGTTGCGGTTGTCGGCTCGGGTCCGTCGGGACTTGCCTGCGCTTCCCAGCTTAATAAAGTCGGCCATGATGTGACTGTTTTCGAGAGGGCGGATCGTCCGGGCGGATTGCTCATGTACGGCATCCCGAATATGAAGCTTGAAAAATCAGTAGTTCTCCGCCGTGTGAAGTTCATGGAGGACGAAGGCATACACTTTGTAACCGGCGTTGAAATAGGCAAAGACATCCCCACGGAACAATTGCGCAAGGACTATGACGTGGTCGTACTTTGCGGCGGAGCTACCAAACCAAGGGATCTGCCGATCGAGGGACGCTGCCTTGAGGGTATTCACTTTGCAATCGAATTCCTCGGCTCAAATACCAAATCCCTTCTCGACGAGAATAAAATGAATGTTGCCGGGACTGAACGTGCCGGGGCCGCCGCATCCGCTCCGATTACGGCAGAAGGTAAACACGTCATTGTTATCGGAGGCGGCGATACCGGTACCGACTGCGTTGGTACAAGTATCCGCCACGGCGCCTTGACTGTAAACCAGATCGAAATCATGCCCCGCCCGGCGGAAGCACGGACAGCCGGGAATCCATGGCCGGAGTGGCCTTTTGTACTTAAAACGGATTATGGACAGGAAGAAGCAATCGCTTTAACCGGTGAAGATCCAAGAACATGGCTTACGACTGCCAGGAGATTTGTCGGCGATGAGAAAGGCCATGTCAAAGAAGTGCATACAATATCCGTCTCCTGGGAAAAAGATGCCAACGGCAGACTGATGCCGATAGAGATTCCCGGTTCGGAAAAAGTCTGGCCGGCCGAGCTTGTGCTTTTAGCCATGGGCTTTCTTGGGCCGGAAGATACAGCCCTCACGTCTGCCGGTGTTGCACGTGACGGCAGATCCAACGTGAAGGCAGAATTTGACAGGTACACAACAAACCTCGACGGTGTTTTTGCCGCAGGGGATATGAGACGCGGGCAGAGCCTTGTCGTGTGGGCGATCAATGAGGGCAGAGGTGCCGCAAGGGAATGCGACCGCTACCTGATGGGAACAAGCTGCCTTCCGTAACAGGTATGTTTTACATGGATTTTTGAAAAAATCGAATATTATGGACGCCCTGCGGATTCTCTGGATAAGAGGACGCAGGGCGTTTTACTTTGCCTGGATGAATCGTCTCGTTTTGCTTAAAATTACTGCATTTTCATGCAAAGTTTCTGCATTTAATCGGTCAAAAAAAATTGACAGTGATATAATATATGCAGGATAAGCCAACCAGGAGTTTCACACTTTCGGAGGGCAGCATGAAGAATGTATTTTCGCATCACCGTATGGTGGTTTTATTGTTTTCCTTATTATGTAGTTTTTCGCTGTCTTCATGCACATTTTCGTTTGCGCCCCGTACATCCTCCTCCGACATGAAAAAAGACAGGGAAAGCGATGTCAGGGATGCGATACTGGCATATTTTGACGAGGTCCAGGGCGGCCGGTTATTGGATGCCGGTTATACTTCGAAGTTTTTTTCTGGCAGCAATCCTTTTCATGATCTGAAATTTGCTGATGAACAATCCAGGGCGGCCATGCAGGCAGGCATGGACCGTATTTCCTGTGAAGCAAATGCAGTGACCCTTGATTCCGGGAATAAATCTGCAGAATGTGAACTTACAATAACGGTTCCCAATGTCGCCCGCATCCGGACGGACCTGGAAGAAAAGGAAGACGGTTTCTACTATCCGTCATTTGCGAAGGCACTGATGGAAAAAGAAGCGCCCATGAAGGATTACGAAGTCGTTTTTGCCCTTAAAATGGATCCAGAAAAAAATGCATGGGTGATCGAAAATATTCCGGTATTTGCAGGTATCTTGAAAGGACAATATGAAAAATTAACATATGATACGGATTATTCCGCTGCTTTGGATACGGTAAATTCTCTGATTGCCGCACTTGGACAATCAGATACAGGGACGATAGACGCAGTATGCAGCGGAATATCTTCCTTGGATTTTTTCCCTCAGGATGAGTGGGGACTTCTTCTTGCACAGGCAATATATTCCCGCATATCCTATACGGTCAAAAACGATCCGCAGGGGACGGACAACGGGGTTGATATTGACATCTCTCTTACAATGCCGGATATGGATGCTAATTACATTGAAGCATACAACGATGTACTGATGGTGCAGAAGGCACTGAAACCGGCTATTTTGAGTACAATCCAGGGGACATCGGACAAGGAGCCGGCTTATACCTACCGGAGTGCATTCTTTACGGAACTGGCTTCACGGCTTTTGAATCCCGATGCACTTACCATTACATTTGATGTTCGATTTTCACTTGTATTGGACGAAAAGACCCAGAATTGGAGTATTACTTCCGCACAGACGGAACGCCTTCTCCGGACGGCACTTGCCGGATATGATCCGCTTCTGGATTTGACACCGCAGCATCTGCAGACTGCCATCGAAAATGCTGCGGAGGAACTTTTCCAGGAAGGCAGTATTAATCAGCAGCAGCAGGGGGACATCAACAATTATTTCCTTGACGTGCTGATGCCTGAAGCGGGGGATCCCTTTGCAGGCATCACAACTTCAGGATGGAAGGATCCAGCCACGGGCAGTGCCGTTGAAAGTTATAACTCACAAGAAGATGCAGCAATGATGTATGTCCAGAAGCTTAGCTCCGACTGGAGCGATTTTACAGGGCATATTGAATGGTACAACCAGAATACTTCCGTAAAGTTCTATGAGGAAGACTTCAGCTACGATTATATGTCAGGAATTTTGGGCGTGTATGCGGTATACCCACCGGAAGAAAACCCGAAAATCGGCTGGCTCAAACCGGATACCTACAAGGTGATTATATATCTCTCCGACGGAAGCGTTCTTTCTGAATCAACTGTAAAAGTATACTGACCCTCCCCCCGAAAGTATACTTGTTCCCGCTGGTATATGCGTCCTCCCTCGTATCAGCATTTGAAGGGGCTCTCTGTATTTTATACGGAGGGCCTTCCTTCTGTCTTCCGCGTCCAGACACTTACAGAACCGCCCTTCACATAGAACCGTCCCTTGCCTTCATCCGAAAGTATAACCGGATCGGTGATATGTCCGGTGCAGTCATTCCAGACAGAACCGGCCATCGCTTCACTGAAATCCATATCCTTATAACCGTCATCGGAGTTGCTGATGAGAACGGCCAATCCGGAAGCCGGATGGTCATCGTCGCCCAATCTCTGCCAGCCGATTACATTCGGGTGGTCAAACAGGTCGACCTGCTCACCGTAGGCGTAATTTTTGCGTGCTTCCAGAAGAGGATCAATCTCGTCTTTTCTTCCGGCAGCGGGCTGATCTCCTCCGATACCGTAATAGTCGCCGTAAAAAAGGCACGGGTATCCGTCCTGCCTCAGCAGAATCAGTGCATATGCAGAAATTTTGAACCAGCCCGCAACACTCGATTCCAACGCCTGATGATGCTGGGAATCATGGTTGTCAACAAAAGTAACGACATTCTGCGGATTGCTTTGGACGAGGGACCCGTCAAAAATAGTCCGCAGGTCGAAATCTTTACCGCGGTTTCCTGCATCAAAGAAATTGTAATGCAGGGCAACGTCAAAGAGTGTCAGGCAATACGCCTCATCCTTCAAGTATTCGCGCAGAAGGCTTGTGTCATCTTTCCAGTATTCGCCCACCGCGAAAAATGGCCGCTTCACATATTCCTTCATTGTCTTTACAAAAAGCCTGATGAAATCCTCATTGATATGTTTGACGGCATCCAGCCGCATGCCGTCGAGTGAGAGCTCATCGCAGATCCATTTGCCCCAGGCTATCGTCTCACTCACTACGTCCGGATGATGGTAATCAATGTCGGTGAACATCAGATAATCATAATTACCGAATTCCTGGTCGACATTCTCTGAAAAAGACTTGTTTTCGCCGACAATCCTGTAAATGGAGGACTTTCCTGTCTTCTGGTCGTAATCGGTTCCTGTAAAGTGCTGCCATCCCCAGACGAATTTTGAATACTTGCCTTTCCGCCCCGGGAAAGTGAACTTCGTCCATGCTTCGATTTCAAAAGGGGCCGATATGTCACGATCCCGATTCTGACTGTCGACCTCAATGACGTTTATTAACTCCGTCTCGTCCGCACCGGCCTTATGATTCAGGACGACATCCGCGTATACACAAAGTCCTGCTTTGTGCAGGGCTTTAACAGCCGCTTTCAGCGACGCCTTATCCCCGTATTTGGTCGCTGTCGTACCCTTCTGGTCGAATTCTCCGAGATCATACAGGTCGTACACGCCGTAACCTACATCCTGCGCCGAGGTGGCTTTGCAGCACGGCGGAAGCCATACGCCGGATACGCCAAGGGAAGCTAAGTGACCTGCATCTTTTTGCAGACGTTCCCAATGCTTCTGATCCGCCGGCACGTACCATTCAAAATATTGAATCAATATATAATTTTCCACGTAAAAAACCTCCGCAAAACGATCCGTCAAGTATATGATAAATAAAGTATAGCTTATTAAATATTGGCGTGTATACACGGAGGTCCCAATGACGCAGGAAAAGATTTCTTTCCTTTGCCGTGCCAAAAAAGCAACGTATGCAGGTCATGGCTCCGAAGTCTCGCCGAGCCGTCCGGCGTCACATGACCTGGCCTATTCCGAAGGAGACCTGACTTATATCGACACATATCTGGGGTGCGAGAGTTTCACGGGGGAAGAAGCATTGTGGCAGGGCGGGAAGCCCCTCTGGGCGATGAATTATTCCGGAAGAGTTGTTGGGCAGCCGTTTTCCGGAGATTTCCTTAAAGAGGCCCTCGCGCATGTGCCTGAAGACGTACCGTTTCGCGGCCCTGAGTACTATACTGACGGAATCTATGTGTTTACAATGGGCGTCGAGGGGGATACATCCTGGTTTCAGGGTTATGAGCAGATCACAAAAGAAGGGCGTCTTATCTATGAACTGTATTTCCACGGCGGCACAGTGATCTGATTCGGTCCGGACATCAAGGTGACAGGCAGTCAGTCTGACCGCCAACCGGAGACTACCCGGACAAGTGTCAATACATCAAAAATGGAATTGACAGGGACAGACCATGCCTGTATAATTTATCGTGCGTCGGAAAAGACGCGGATGTAGTTCAATGGCAGAACTCCAGCTTCCCAAGCTGACCACGCGGGTTCGATTCCCGTCATCCGCTCCATAGCCACCTGCCTTTATAGCTCAGTCGGTAGAGCGCATCCATGGTAAGGATGAGGTCATCGGTTCGATTCCGATTAAAGGCTCCACTTGAAACCGCGGCGGCTGTAAGCTTCCGCGGTTTCTGCTTTTTAACCCTAATATACTTTGTCCCGTTTTTTGTCCCGTTTTAAAAAAACGCGATATTTTAGAAGCCGATTATGGCTGCATTTGAGCCATAATTCCAACCCAAATAAATAGCGCAAAAAAATATTATCACGCCTCTTATTACATAAAAATGGCATATTTAGCAAGATTTGGAGATCAATTCAAATATGATGTTTGATTTGTAAATGAATAATAGAAATTAGTTGCCGCCATTTTTTCCGGATTCAAAAACCAAAGACAAGATTAAGCCGGCCTTGATTTTTGACTCGGCTGTAATTCCAACATAATAACGCATCGTTACGTTAATATCTTTATGTCCCATCAGGTATTGTAATGTCTTTGGGGGGAGAGATTCGGAGGCTTTTGTAGCAAAAGTGTGTCGAAAATCGTACAGAGAAAAAGTGACGGGGGGGATAACAACTTTTCCTTCACGATTTAATACGGCTGTATTCGCGCGAATTCGCTTAAACGATAATATTATTGCATTTAGTGAAGGCTTTCCTTTCCCGGCAGGGTAGAGCCACATACAATTCGCGGGACACTTGGAGATTTGATCGTCTAGTACTTTTTGCAAATTGGGGAAAATAGGGAAGTCGCGTCTTGCGGCGGGTGTTTTCATTGGTCCAGGTCCTTCAAGGGTAATGGATTCAAATAGCTTAATTTCTTTGTTAATTATGATTTTTTGAGAAACGGCTGCTCCCTCTGAGGGTCGGAAGCCAGTCATAAGTTGCTGTAAGTAAAAATTAAAGTATTTTTTATTGCGGGCGACCATAAAAAAACGGTCAAGTTCATCATCTGTGCATATCCGTATTACCTCGTCTGCTCGATCCTCGACCTCGTTGTTTGGGTTTTTTATGATAAGCCCAGATGTCGGATTGCTTATTTTATACCCAAGTGTATTTATAGCCCAGTTGTATGGGCGGGAGATGCAAGCACGTATTTTATTAATCGTAGCACTTTTTGCGCCTCCTTTTATAGCTTTAATAAGGAGAGAATAGACAGTAGATCGGCTTATATTGGATATCTTTAAATTTCCTATAACACTCTTCAGATAATACTCGTAGTGGCCATTCAGTGTTTTGTAGTCCCGTTCACGGCAGAAAATTATTTGATGCTCTTCTTGCCATTTGTGAAATAGTTCATCAAAAGTCATGCGATATAAAGTAGGAGCTGCCTCTGCTTTTTCACATCTATATTTAAATTCAGTTATCAATTCATTTCTGCGTTGTCGAAGTTCTTGCTTGTTTCCAGCTTTGTCGGTATAACGATACCGTTTACGACCATCATTAGATTTTTTTACTGCATTTTTGGGCATAGAAACCCCATCCCTTCATCTGCAAAATTAATGAATATTGCTCTGAAAAGCGACTGCCAGTCCTAAAATTTTTATTCCTTCAAGTTCTTCATTTCTATAGATCATTGGCTTGTAAGATGGATTTTCAGCCATCAGAACCAATTCATTTTGATTTTTATAAACGCGCCTGAGTAAAACCTCGTCGCCGATGAGGACGGCAGCAATTTCTCCATCATTCACTTGCGAATCCTCGTGTATAAAGACATAGTCTCCATCGAGAATTCGTGCATTCAGCATGCTGTCCCCTTTAACTTTCATACAAAATGATGCTCGAATCTCAGACCCAACATCAAAATAGTATTCATCTTTTCTTTCGGAAAAAAATAGCTGACCAGAAGTAACACTATCTAACTTTGGAACCTTCTTCATTTTTATATCCGAGCTGTTAGGAGGAAGACTAATATCACCTTTTTCCCGAAACTGATTGTATTTTTCACTAGTTGAATTGTCAATATGTTGACCATCAAAAAAAGTAGTTATGCCAGTATCCCTACCAAAAATGTAGTCTGTACTCACGTTAAAATATTCGGCAAGTTTCATTACCGTTTCTGTATCCGGGGTACGGAGGCCTTGTTCCCAATTTCTATAAGTTCCATGCGGAACTCCCAGAGCATCAGCCAGTTGCTTCTGACTGAATTGCTTCTTGTTCCTAAGCATCTTTAACCGTTTCTGATCTAAACTCATATGTTTTTCCTCCACAAGACAAGAATACACCATTTGGGTGTATCTATCAACAATTTTAACATCTATTTGAAGTTTATTTTCAAAATTGCGTTGACCTGCACACCACGTTGGTGTATCATTCGAAAGAATAATGCATAAACAAATATCTTGAGGAGGGTATATTAGTGCTTGAAAACAGAATAGGTGCGGAACGAGCGAGACTTCGTATCTCTCAATCTGAACTTGCAAAAGAACTCGGCGTATCAAACAAAAGTGTTAGTAACTGGGAAGTTGATGCTAAAAAATGTCCCCCGAAACATTTGATCAAGCTTGCTGACAGGTTCACATGTACGACAGATTATTTGCTAGGAATTTCTGAAGATAAGTATCAGGAAAAATTAGCACGAAAGACAAAAAAGAGGTAATCACTTATGAAGTCAAGGAATGCAATTTTGGCCGTTAATAAGGCCATTCCACACCCTGTCAAAGACAAAATTAATTATGAAGATCTGGTTGAATTGATGCATGTCCGTCATCAGACCAGAAAATCAATTGCACGTACTTGTGGAGTTACACAACAGGCGTATGGGAGATGGATTAAAAGTGGGCTCCTAATGCCAGGCTCGGTAATTTTAGAAACAGCTAGAATACTCGGTGTTCCGTATGAGCAATTCGGCGAAATCTTTTTTTGTGTAATGGTCAGAAATAGCTCTATCCGTTATCGGAAGATAGGTCCTATGGATGCCTTGGAAGGTGATAGAAATATTAATTATATCCCAAGCGATAGAACGGAAAAGGTTGCAGTTAATAATGAGTAGTTGTCACAAGTGAAAATAGGAGGCTGCAAATGCCAGAAAAAAAGTATTACTACTTTAAATTGGAAAATACTTTCTTTGATCAGAAGGAAATCAAAAAATTGCGTAGAATTCCGGGCGGAGATGCTTACACTGTCATTTATCTAAAAATGATTCTCTCCAGTCTTGAAACGAATGGAGTTCTTTTTTTTGAGGGTTTTGAGGATAGTTTTTCGAAGGAAGTTGCATTAGTTCTTGATGAAAACCCTGATGCCGTTGAAATAACGATTGTATTTTTGAAGACGCATAAGCTTCTCGTCGAATGTGCTCCGGATGAGTACTCTTTAGTCAACGTACAAGAAAAAATTGATGGTTTATCAGCAAGCGCAATACGAAAAAGAAGACAAAGGGAACGTGAGAAACAGGTGGAAACACCTGCAATATATGGATCGCTGGGACAAAGTCACGTCCAAGTCACGCCGCTGTCACGCTTGAGTCACGTGCATGTCACAGGAAGTCACGAAATATCAGATCAAGATCAAGAGACAGATCAAGATCGAGAAACAGATCCATCTATCAATCAAGAAGGCGTGATGGATGGATTGACTGAATACAACATCAGAGAAGAAATGGTAAGAAATCGTGGTATTCCATATGTGTATTCTACTAACATAGAATTTATGAAAACGGCAATACACATTCTGACTGCGTGGGATCAGATGATGAGTGACGAAGATGATTGGTATGGGCATGAGGAGTACAAATATGCGTATGTCATGCTTAACGATGCGTTGGTTGATATGTGTACCACTCAAGAGGTCCGCAAGTATGGTGACACACCTGCAGTATCTTATGCGAAGGTAATTGACAAGATTAACCAGTGCTCTGTTTTGTTCGATAGTGACACTAAAATCACAATCTGCAATTTAATACACGAAATGCTGGATGCCTTGGTAAATGCACTTGTGAAATACAAAGTGACAAAAACATTTCCATATGTAAGATCTTTTATTTGGAGTTATCTAAATACCTATAAGCTTCGGACCGCCATTGAAAAAGCGAAAATCGAAGACGGCTATTACCTTTGTCTGAGATATCACCAGGAAGAGGAGTAGATTATGATTACAGCTGTATTCAACAATAAGGGTGGATCTGGGAAAAGTACCACATCTGTCAACTTGGCTGCAGCCATTGCGCAGCAAGGATATAAGGTGCTTCTTCTTGATTTGGACGCGCAGGCCAATGCTACTGACTATAGCGGCTGCATCGCAACCGAAGATTCAAAGAGTATTTACAACGTTCTTTTCGAAAGTATGGATCCCTGTGAAGCGATCATTCCAACGGCCTGCGCAAATCTATTTTGTTTGCCGGCAAATGCTCGAATGAAGAATGCAAGCACACGCTTGAATCAAGATCAGCTTTCCGGCCCATCGGTAAAGTTATATCTGGCTCTTAAACGAGCTCATATTGAAAATGACTACGACTACATTTTTATTGATTGTCCAAGTGAAATTGATACCGTAACAGCGAATGCACTAAATGCAGCACACGATTGTCTTGTGCCATGTGTGACAGATCGCTTCTCCCAAAAAGGTCTTATCAGCGTTCTTGAGGCTCTGGACATTGCAGCCAATAACGGATGTGGAACGGAAATTGTTCTATCCGGCACTGTAATCTGCAATTATCGTGGATCCACAAAGATAGCTCGAAGTAATGCTGCGGAACTTTTTGAAGCACTTCCAGATACGGCGTACCGGACAATTATCAGACAATCGGTGGCAATTCCGACAAGTATTGAGACATCTTCTCCTGTTGTATGTAGTCAACCTAAGAGCACAGCCACACAAGACTATACATCGCTGGCTGATGAATACATTCGTCGTCATCCTCAAATGAGAGCCATTAGGATAAACGCATAAAACATGTGCAACGTTGCACATCTACTAAATATAGATCTATTTGTAGGAGGAAAAAATGAGCTTTTTAACAGCAGCAATTTCGCAGATGGAAACATCTAAATCACAGATGCAGCAGATCAGTATTGAGCGAATTCATTTGGATCCGACAAATGATACCCTGTACCCGCCCTTTGATCCGGAGAACTGCGCAGACGACCGGGATCTGATCGAATCTATCCGGGAAGTGGGGCTGTTGCAACCGCTATGTGTCAGGCGTCACGGCCAATTGCCAGATGAACATATCGTAATTTCCGGACACAGACGACTTCAAGCTTGCCAAGTGGTAGGGATCAAAAAAGTGGAATGCTTAATCCTATCTGCGGATACGGAAGAAGAACAAATCACAATGAAAATGGACTTGGTTCTTTCCAACCGCACCCGTGACAGATCCAACCCGGCCATTCAAGCCAAAGAAGTAGCATTTTTAGAAAATCATATGCGAGAGTTAAAAAAGATCCGCCCTGATCGTTTCAAGGGCTTAACTATTCGTTCTCTTGTCGCAGTTGAGTTAGGTGTATCCGAGCGCACAGTAGCAAGCGCTGAAAAAATAAACAATAATTTGGATCAGGAGACGTATTCAGCTTTTATGGCAGGAGAACTATCTCAAAGAAAAGCCCTTGAAGCTGCCGACAATAACAGAATTGCCGCCGGAAAAAAGACTAGAACGAATTATTTGAATTTTGATGAAATAGCATTACCTGCCAGAGAAGAGATCTCGAAAATTTTGTTCACACAGCTCATCTGCGCTGCAGCAATTGAACAAATTGAAGACAAAAGTGTATTTTTAGCCAAAGTGAAAGAACATCACTTGAGAGGTCATCATGGTCATAGCGACCAAAATTTTCACGCTCAATTTGACCCCAAAGGTTTGATTTTAAAGTTGCCGTCTAGCAACAAGGAGATTCGACTTACTCCCAATCAGATCTATCACGCGACACTCTGGGGATATCAGTCGCAGCTGCAAAACAGGATAGAAATACAGCCTTGCGTTGACAGTGAAGCAGTTCTGAAAACAACTTATGTCGAGAAAGAAAATACGAACAGAGATATTGCTCTCCGCATGAAAAAGAAACTTGAAGACTGTGCGTCAAGGCTGGAGGACCATCCTCAACTGTGGAACGATGAAATAGTTCAGAACAGTGTTATTTGCCTCGAAAAAAGAATCGCAGACCTATTAACCGGAACGCACGAATTTGAAACCCGTAAAAACGAAAAACATAATACGGAGGTGCTTTCGTGACATATCAAAAAGAAAAAAACCGCATACTGGAATCACCAACCGATACACTCGTTCACACACTGAAATACCTGCGTGTTGGGGAGGAAGATGTCGAATATCATATTCGGGAGTTGCAAGAACAGTTGAAGAATGGTGACATGGAAAATATTGAGGCGGAGATTCTTTCCGCAAAACCATTGAACGTTGACCGCGTTCAGGGCGGAACCAACACAGACTCTCACGACAAAATGCTTAAAATTATCGACCGATGTGAACGACAAATATCTCCAGTTCGGAATCAGCTAATAGGTCTTATGCGTCTGCGCGCTCAATATGCGGCACTAAAGAGAGATATCATCTCGTTACCACTCCCGTATAGATGGATACTGACGGCGAAATATATAGATGGTCAAAAAGACACACAGATTCGTGCTCGGGTTAATTTTGGAAAGACCCGATACTACCAGACAGTGAATGAAGGGCTAGAAATTCTTCTTCGTCAAATCAATTATAAAATTCCTGAACTAAGTGAACCAAACGAACTAAACGAACATTGACATATGTTTATCAACTTGATACTTTAAAATGGCAAGAGTTAAAAAATCTTTACAGAGAGGGGGCATTATGAAAAGGAAAGCAATAAAAGTGGCAGTCGTTTTTTCGTTGGTAAGCATATTTGTATTATCTTCATGTTCTGCAACGACTCTCGAATCAGCTGCTACAGCAGAAACCACCATCGTAAAGATATCTTTAGCCTGCACGAATGAACCGACAGCAGCGTTTGCCGCTGTGACAATACTTTCGGTTCCTGTCACGTATGCAGCTGCCTTTGATAATGTCCGGCTCTATGATAATGCAACCCGGACAACCATACAGGCAATACTAAAAAAGGGAGAGCGGGTAACGATTACGGGAACAGCCGATAAGTATGGCGTCACCGGTTTTGGCTACTATGTGAACTTAAACCTTATGACCATTACTGTTGACATAATGCCTACACCGGAAGAGACAGTAGTTCCAGCCGAAACAACAAGAGAATTGGAAACATCGGTATCAAAAGAACCAGCAACAACGATTAAAACAACGACAGCTCCAGTAGTTACCGCTGCCGTTACAACGCAGTCCACAACAACAGCACCACCCCCAACAACAGCCGCCCCCGCATACGCAGAAAATTGTGACAACATTAAAAGTCTCGTAATCGCTCAGCTGCAAGCAAAGGGACTTTGGTTTCCTGACGCAACTGTAAATGGTGGCGGCTCAGTACAGCTTTCAGTCGGTTACGCTAATGCCAACGATCAATACGCAACGGCATTTGTGAATGGCAAGTTTGGTCAATCGGCTTCAATCGGAGCAACCTCGGTAAGTGTTTGGATCGCGGATGGTTATCTTAATATGTCATACACAAAATGTACAATTCCCACAGCTTAACGTTACTGACCAATTTGCAAACAATGTGACCTGAAGTAGTTACTCCATCAAAAGGCCGAGGCTGTCTGTTTTTAAACAGGCAGCTTTTTTATTACCCGCTTCCCGGACACATCCGGTTTTCATAAGTGATTGCAAAAAGTGAAGAGTAACTACATCAATTGACTAGTACAAAAATGGAGGTTTTTATATGAGGACAAAACTGATCGACTTTTTCAAATATTTACCCAAAAAAAAGAAAGTTCTTGCCATGTTTCTTGCCGTGTCTATGTTCATATCACTTTTCCCTATCTCGGGTGTTTTTGCATGGAGTCCACCTGCTAATGTGACCATTAACAAGACGGTGTCCGTATCATACTTCACAAATAAATGGGGAACTCCCATGACAACCGGCTTCTATTATATCGCCGGAACAAATGAAATGGCTTACTGTGCCGACCAAGAAGGAACCGGCCCCGGTGGGACTGGATATGCCATTAATGATGGTGGGTTAGGTAATGCTGCTTATCTTGCCGGTATTCAGAGGATTATTCAAAATGGCTATCCATTCAACGCAAACGGTCTTTCTGCTAACGATGCCCGTTACGCAACACAGATGGCGATCCATTGGATTGAATCCTACTATTTGGGCGGGAACAACGGATATGACTACACAATTAGAAATGATGGCATGAACGCCAATGGTCACGACGGTTCGCTCGCTTTTTCGCTTTCGCTTTTTGATATTGGAGTGAGCGGAGCAATTGTAATTCCAACGGTATCTCTAGATACTCCTACAGCATGGTCTAATGTTGGAGGCGTTTTACAGTGTAATGTTCAGGTTAATCAAGCAAATACGACTTACTGGCAGATCACATCCTTGCCTGCCGGAGTCACTTCGGTAGGCGGAGTGACGTTTTCGGGAAATGTATACTTAACTCTTCATCTGACTGATCCTACGGCATATGCAGCATCCAACAAAAAAATTACCATACAAGGATACTGTAACTACGACACGTCGAATATTCATGTGTTTGTAGCGGGTGGCTCGTGGCAGAGCATGGTTGCTGTCAGCACACAGTCTAACGGACTTGACCCTGACGAAGGCACACTTCAGGATGCTACAGGAGATCTATCAATCCACAAAGTCACACAACAGCACAGTGGAGCGCAGATTCCGGAAGCGGGAGCAATTTTTCAAGTGTATAGTGTAAGCTCGGCTGCCTTGGTTGCTGTTCTTACAACGGATGCTGCCGGTAATGCCGCAGCGTCGAATCTTCCTACCGGAAGCTATAACGTGCATCAATCCTATGCTCCCCCTGGCACCATTTTGGCTCCGGACCAATTAGTGTCTGTCACGGGTGGAGCTGTGGCCTATGGCAATTTTGCAAATAATTCGACATACTTTCCAATCACCAAACGGGATGCTGGTAGCGGAGATCTCATAGCGGGAGCAACGATTACGATTTCACAGAGCGGTGTTCCCGTTGTTTCGGCAGTAACCGGAGCAGATGGAAACGCATGGTTTGAGAGTCTTCCTGCGGGGCAGTATTCGTGGCAGGAGTCGATAGCCCCGGCAGGATACCTGCGAGATACAAATACGTACATTTTTACCTTGAATGCTGACGGATCTGTGCCTGGAACAACTACCTTTACTGATGTTAAGAGCAACGGTTATATAGAGGTCTATAAGACAACAGATCGTTTGGGGCGTGTTGTTCTGGAACCCGGAGCCATTTTCCAGATCTACTTAACCTCTTCCGGTTCTTATGCCGCGGCTCCCGCAGCAGTGAGAGATCAGATCACAACCGATGCAAGTGGGCATGTGATCAGTAAGTTCCTCCCGTATGGAAATTACACAATGATACAGGTCACGGCTCCTTTGGGAACTATACTGAATGCTACCGTTTGGCAATTTGATGTCGGAACAAACAGTGCCGGTATGATGGTTGCCACAGATACCGATACGGTCAATATTTCCAATACTGCCACCGTAGGACGTCTGGAAATAGCGAAAACGACAAAAAGAGGATACAGCGCACCAGAGGCAGGGGCAATCTTCCAGATATACAACGCAACATATGCATCATACGCGGCTGCCCCAGCCACAGAAAAGGATGTTATGACTACCGACGCCGCCGGATATGACGTATCCAATTGGCTCCCATGCGGGATGTACACGGTTCACCAGACCTCCGCACCGGACGGAAGAAAGGCAATGGCTGATTTTAGCGTAGCTCTAGGATCTATCAATAATGAAACCATCCACCGGGATCTTGTAAACCAGACGTATTGGGGGGACATCCAGATCCTCAAGTATAAGAGTGCCCCTTCGGACACATCAGGAATCTTAACTCCGGAGCAGGGAGCAACGTTCCGCATCTATCCATCGGAGTACAGCACCTATGCTGCCGCAATCGCAGCTCTTTCTCCGGCACAGGAACTGGCACTGACAGACGAAATTACATCCGGCATAGCTGGTGTAGCCACAACAAACCATCAGCTGCCTTACGGAACCTATGCGGTTGAACAGATTGACACAGCTGCCAATCTGCTCACTTTTAAGGTAGACGCTTGGACGGTCACTATCGGAGCCGTGGACAACCAGACGTACACTTACATCCGGAATAACGAAATATATGAGCAGTACCTGTCGATTGTAAAAAGAGATGCAGAATCTGGTCAGGTTATTAAAATGGCCGGAGCTACGTTTGAAATTCTTGCAGCGGATCAGACAACCGTACTATCAGACAGCAACGGAGTATCCTCGTTTGTTACGGATGCTAACGGAAGAATCGACATAAGGGATCTAGCACTTCAGGTAGGAAACTACTTTATCCACGAGACAAAGGCTCCAATGGGATACACACTCAACACGGATCCCAAAGCCTTTGCTGTCAGTATCACTGATCACGGCAGCTCTATTGTCACTATTGATTATGGTGTTGATGTTCGTGAAGTACCGTTTGTCGATACCGCTCAGACATGCCAACTTATTATTGAAAAGCAAGGTGACGTCCTTACCGCCGCCACACAAAAGCCTGCATTAAACGCAACAACCGGAGCGCAATACACAGACAAAGATGGAAACAAACTTTCGCTTTATGACTTCACTTATTCTTTGACGGGAAAAGAGGGAGCGGTATTTGAGGTGTTTGTAGGGGCAAAAGATATTGTTGATCATGATGGCATCGTCAAAATGTTTGACAAAGATGGCGATGGCGTTAAGGAAATAAGCCTAACGGCGGGTACGAGTTTGGCCCTGATTACAACGGCGGTAGTTACACAAAAAGATGGCACAATCAAGTACACCGCTTCTCTGGACGGATTGCCGCTCGATGCAGTCACCGGTTCTGCTCAGTACGTAGTCAAAGAAGTGACTGCCCCAACAGGGGATCTGATCAACCCCAACGAGCTGATGTTTGACTTTACCTATGCAGATCAAACAATTGCACAGATTGTCCAAGAGCAGTCAGTTACAGATGCCCGGCAGAAGATAAAGATCACACTGGAAAAAGAGAAAGAAGCCGGGAAATGGAACGTCTCGACTCAGGCTTTTGATTGGCCGGTAGTTCCTGCTCAAGGAATCTTTTTTGGTCTTTACGCAGCAAAAGACATTATGGCAGCAGACGGAACAGTTCTGGTGGCGAAGGACACGCTTGTAGACGTTCTCTTTACAGGTGCTGATGGAATCGGAAAGACAACGCAGGATCTTCCGATGGGAAGCTACTATGCCAGAGAACTCAACGTCACGCCGGATGTTGTTTATGACGGCACAACGACTTATCCAATCACGTGCGCTCCTTCAGCAGATCAGACAACGGCAATAATTACATATAAGTTAAACAATGGCGACGCAATCTTTAATCGTCAAATTGCCGGAACGATGGAGATCTACAAGATCGCAGCAGATACACAACTGCCAATGGTAGGGGTCGTGTTTGAAGTGTATGACAAGGATGCAAATCTCGTCGACACTGTTACAACGGATGATACCGGACATGCAAAGACAAAGGTGTTGCCGTATGGGAATTACACACTCCTTGAAACAAGAAGTACGACAGGATATGCACTTCATGACAAACAAACCTTTCGAATTTACATGGCTCCCGCAAAAGGAAAGTATATTTCCGAAGCCCAAATGACCATTGAAGATCAGAAGATGGCACAGATTGAAGTGTATAAGGTAACCGCTGACGGCACATCTACACCAATGAACGGCGTCCTATTCGGAGTTTTTGATGCTGCGACGAACGTTGAAATCGCCCGGATTACAACCGATGACAAGGGTTATGGCTCCGTTTATGCGGTAGAGGGAAACTACTATCTTCAAGAGATCAAAACGTGGGACGGATATGCACTGTCCACCGAGAAGATCCCAATTACCGCAGAGTTTGCGCATCTGTATACCTTCCGAGAGAGCAATACTTTTACGGAACTGCTGGTGACAAAGACCAGCACCAACGGAACAACTTTAGCTGGGATGCAGTTTACCGTAACCGATAAATCGACAGGACAACTCATATCTTTCGTCTATGACGCGGCAAAAAATGCGTATGTGGCATCGGCGCTACTTGGATCAATCCCAGATCCAGCTGTTGTTGCAACAACGCTTGTCACCGGAACAGATGGAATGGCACTTATCCTGGGTCTAAAACAAGGCGACTACATCGTAACGGAGATTGTCGCCCCGCCAGGGTACGCCCTATCAGACAAACCAACTGGTATATCAATAGGAGAAACGACTTCAGGAGTCCTGGGCGCACATGTTACGATAAAAAACTCACCGGTAACAGTAAAGACCGGAGAAATAGGAAATGATTACAACTTGATTTCGGCGGCTATGTGCTGCCTGGGAATAGCGGCCGTTGTGCTTATCATTCTTCGGGATAGAAAATGGAAACGGGAAAAACAAAAAGACCAGAAATGAGAAGACTTCAGACGGGGAAGATGTGCAACGTTGCACATCTTTTTTGCATCTATGAAACAACAGGAAAGGAGAGCAAAGATGCCAAGTATTGAAATCGAGCAGGACAGTTGGGAACACAAACTCTTGGAATCGATTATTGCACACAAGGACGAGTTGGCCGATGTGCTGATGTGGGACGAAAACACCTTTCAAGCCACCGTGAAAGCGCTGGAAAGAGACATTCATCGATGCACGTCTCAAAAACCGATACTGGGAAGAAGTCGTTAAAAACATGTGCAACGTTGCACATGTAAATCAATTTTTGATGCGAAAGAGGGAGGCCTTTATATGAACAACGTTGAAACAAAAGAAGTGGAAAGAAACACAGATATTCTTGCTGCATTTACCGGCGGAGATTCGGAACAAATGCAAAAGGACATTGATGGTCTCGGGGCACAAGGGTTACTTGCAAGTGTGGAAGCCCTGGCTTATCCCAAAGAAGTCGTTCAAAAGATCAAAGAACTGGATGAACTTCTGAAAATTACGGAAGATTCCGAAAAAAAGTAGAGGGGATTTGCATATGTTAGGCGAAGAGAAAAATAGACTCGAGTATCTTTTTCAGAGTGTGACGGGAATCAGCAAAGAAAAGTGCAACCGTGTTTTTGAAAAATACACCGTAGGCGAAGTTGTTGAGAACCCGCATCTTTTTGAGGGAACGGCATTGCAGACAAGAAAAATCGAATTACTGGGCGAGCTGCAAACATCGATAAAAACCAAAGACCCATTTTGGTCGAGAAAGCAGATCTGTGGGCCCAAAGACGCAAGTGACTATTTTGAATCACGGATGACCGGACTTGATCATGAAGAAGTACATATGCTTTTGCTCGACACCCGACATAGAGTCATAAAGGCGGAGGTAATGGCAAAGGGCGGACTTGCAAGCGCCGGAATGTATCCTCGTGAATTGGCACGAACAGCACTCAAATATAACGCGTCTGCAGTGATTATTGCGCACAATCACCCAAGCGGAGATTCAAAGCCAAGTCAGGACGACATAGCATCCACAAAAGCACTACATAAATCCTTTGATATGATTGGCATTGAACTTGTAGACCATCTCGTTGTGGGAAGTAACAATTCAACGTCGCTAAAGGAATTGGGTGTGTTAGAAAGAAATGAAGAATATTCGATGCCAGCAAAAACAGCAAGCAGAGGCCGACACTAAGACAAAATCGAAATAAGAGAACACAAAAGAGTTAGGAGTCGTACATAAATACGGCTTTTTTCTTTGCCCAAACATGTGCAACGTTGCACCTGTTTGCAAAAGTCGAGGGAGGTTTTATCAGATGCAGCACATAACTTTTGAAGAAGCCCAACTTCTCGCTCAAATGATCACTCCGGAATTCCGTTTGAAAAGCGAAGTCTTAGAAAGACTTTCAAAGATGAAGCCAGACGATGAAGATGCAGCAAGGCTAAAGACAACACTACTGCATCGCCTGAGCCTCATGAGTGACAAACAGTTTTTTGTCTGCTGTGTGTATGCCTTGGAAGACAAACTGGAGGAAGGTGATCTGCTTGGGTGAGTTCTTTCCTGCCGAGGGGTATCGTTTCCCTACGTCAGAGGATATGAAAAGCGATGTTTTAGTACGTCTGGAAAATGGGGTCAAGGAACTTTTTGAAACGGACCAATATAAAGAGTTTTTGAAGACGATGTCCAAGTTTCACGACTACAGCCTTAATAACTGCATCCTGATTTCGATGCAGTGCCCTGAAGCAACTCGTGTTGCCGGATTTAGGGCATGGCAGGAGAAGTTCGAACGCACTGTCAAAAAGGGAGAGAAAGGGATCCGGATCATTTCTCCAAGGATCCGCAAAGAGGAAGTGAAAGATAAGAACGGAAATAGCAAAGTTGAGGAAAGGATCTCGTTTGGAATAGGGGTCGTCTTTGACGCAAAACAGACAGAGGGGAAAGAAATTGTTCTGGATCCGTTTCTTATCCGGGAAGAAAACGGCTTTTTAGAAAACTTTGAAGAGATCAAAGAAGCCCTGACCATAACAGCAGGGATCCCCATTTCATTCAAAGAGGATTTGGGAGGGGCATCTGGTTTCTTTCGCCGAAATGAAAAGGATATCTGTATCAAGTCGGGCATGACCGAGATTGATACAATCTCTACCCTGATCCATGAGATTGCACACAGCAGGCTTCATGCCGACATCAAACCTCTTAAGGAACGAAAGGCAACCCGAGGAGGATTGGAAGTGGAAGCGGAGTCCGTTTCTTTTGTTGTTTCCGAGTATTTTGGGATTGACACCTCACAAAGCTCATTTGGTTATGTTGCCTCCTGGAGCAAGGGGAAGGAGTTGCCCGAACTTAAGGGATCTCTGGACATTATCCGCAGGGAGTCTTCAGAAATGATCCGAGACATAGAGCAAAACCTTTTAAAAGGAAAGTCGCAAAGCAGAGCAATGCAAGAAGAACCCTCTATAAAAGAAATTCAAACAGTAGTGCAAACAAATAGTCGGAACCGATAAAACATGTGCAACGTTGCACATGTTTTCTAAAGAAGGGCAGAGGACTACATGAAGAAGATTTTGATCATGCTGATACTGATAACAACAATTCTGTTGTGTCCGTTTTCGGTCCTTCAAGCCGATGCAGCATATCAGATCAGTATCAGTAGTAACACCGAATTCGCCGTTTTCACGCTGTCATACACCGGCTCTGTAACGGGTCTGCAGATCACATCTCCCGGTGGCGTTTCTTACAACCAGAGTTCTGCCGGTGCCGCTTACAAGACAATAGCCGGCAAAATTCAAATCGGGGTTCGCTTTGCCGAAGCCGGGAAATGGAAAATTCTTTTATCAGGATCTCCGGACAACGGGTTTCAGATCATGGTTACGACGGATGCCAGTTTCGGGGACTTTGCCGGATCTGTTCCTAGTGTAACCCCCACTTATCAACCAACCCCAACTTTGCAGCCTACTTCGACATCCTCTCCCACACAAGTGCTGACACCCACACCCGAGTCTTCACCAAAACCGATAGCAATACCCGCTGCAACAAAAGAGCCGACAAGTTCAAGCCCACTCTCGAGCCCACTCCAAAACTCCCCAACGAAAATTCCCACTCCAATACCTACAAAGGATATATTTGCTATCCCCACACAGATCCCAGCAGCGGGATCCGTGTCCATTGTGCCAACGAACGGAGCTGTGACAAATATCCCAACGAACACACCGGACCCGACTGTATCAAAAGTAGATGAAACAGAAGCTCTTTTGACACCGACAACAAAGACAAAAATCCGTTCTCTTGAAGAAGAGAACGGATCCAATCTTTCCTTTTTGGCATCAAAGGACTTTCGAAAGATCTGCTTGTGTGCGCTTGTCGCTCTACTTCTTATAGGAACTGTCCTTGTGATCACAAAAAGGCGTAACCAAATCCGGGCAGGCTTTTATCAACTGGGAATCCGATGCTCTGAAAAAAACGAAAAGAAAAGAGTCCGTCTGCAGCAGCAAGCAGAAGAATCGTCCAGACTTCGGGCGCTGCGTCAGATAGAGACAGAAGAGGCGCAGCTTCATGCCCAAAAAACAAAAGAGAAGGCTGCAGCCAAAGCGGACCTTATCAAGAAAATGAAAAATGACCAAGCAGAAATCGACAGGCTTCACGTGATGCAAGTCAAGGCCACGGCAGATGCGCTTCGGATCCAACGCAGGCAGGAACAGCTCAAAGAAAAGACCCGAGTCAAAGAGAAACGATCGGTAGACGTAGAAGCAAAAAGACTTATAAGAAAACAAGAAAAGGAGAAAGCAGCTGCTGCAAGTATTTTGCAGCACACAATGTGTGTCGCAAAAAACCGCGACCACCGCATTCGAAAAAGACATGCCTTTATAAAGAGATTAGAGGGACTACGCAAAAAGACGCCGGTTTTACAATCACAACAGGAACTACAACTTCGAAGACTCTTTGAGAGCCAACTCGAAAAGGAAAGAGTCGTTTTAGCTGAGATGGACCTAGAAGCGAAAGCTCGCGCTGCCGCAACAAAAGAAAGTAGAGGAAAGCAGTGAAAAGCATAGGAAAATATAACGGGTTTAGTTTGTTTGAGATCACAAATCGAGATGTTTCTTCATCCGGCGGCGAAAAAAGCGGGTATGTACTAGGAGACATACTTGGATTTACTCCCGACGAAGAGTTCCCCGTTCTGGGATACGAGGAATGGGTTGCCGGATCCAAACAAGAAATTCAGGATTTCATAGACAGCTATGATAAAAAGTCTCCCAAAAGAGTTGCAACAAAAGCAAAAGATGCCGATTCAAATCCAGATCCCTCACATCCTGAAAAAGAAAACCACTGCGGATACGACATTCTCATGCGTGTGAAGGTCGACGAAAAAAATTCTTTTGTCATTGCGGAAAACAAAAAGGCACCGGATCCTTTTGTCACTTGGCAGTGCAAGACCGATCCGGTGACCGGAGAGAAAGACTACTTTTGGGGCAAATATACAAACTCCTATCTGTCCGCACTAGAGAGCCTATGCAACGGAATTCTGGTATGGACAAAAAATGCGAAACAAGAAAAAGAGGATCCCGATTGCATATCAAGTGGAGTTAGAACCCATGACACAAAAGACGTCGTTATAAGCGGCATGGGTATGCTTTCTACAAAAGATCTGGAAAAATTCCAGAACGAGCTTCATCATTTTAAAAGTGAATCAAAAGAAAATAGAGCCTTCGAACCAAAGGATTTTATCCGTGACTTTCTTAGCAAATCCGGTTATCACGCAGCCTCTGTTACTCCATTTGAAAACGATCCGTCACATCTTTGTACGACGGACCTACTGTTTCATTCCCAAAGTGGCACACTTGAACACTCAGATGCTTGGATAGTTTCAACTCTCAACAAGCTGGCCGAGAAGAAATGCGAGTTTGCCATTACTTCGGAAGGTGTACATTTGCCGGCCGCTGCAAGTGAAGTTTTTAATCCATTTGAAGCCCGTAGGGCGGAGCAGATTGTAATGGGTGAGTATTTAAAAGGACAGGTGCAGATCGCTTGGAACGGCCTCCCTGATCGGGTACCTGGCAGATGAAAAACGCGTCGTATGCGAGAAAGGAGGGATTATGTACGAAATAACAATTCGCGGTTTGCCAGGGCTTTCTCAAGAAGAACTTCAAATTCTCACACAGCGTTTTCATGAATTTTCCGGACGTCAGCACGCTTCGGGACGACGCTATGAAAGTATGACGGAGCTTCTGGAAGAATTTCTTGCCCAATCCAGTTATGGGGACAAAGCTCACGTCATAAACGATCTGCATCAGGAAGCAACGGATCTTGTCTATCAGACACTAAAAGGAACTTTTGACCGACCGGCAAAGTTTCAGCCAAAACCGGATCTGTCAGAAAATAAAATCGATGCTTTGAGGCAAGAGGCCATGCTTCTTATTTTTGAAAACCTTTCTGGCTTTGGCCGTGGAAGATAATCCCAAACATACGTATTTGCGCTAAACGCGCACATTTAGGAGGAAAAAATCATGAATGCACTTCAAAACTTTTTCAACAATCTCCCTACGCAAGTCTATCCAATCGCTTCCGGTCTTGCCGTCCTTTGCCTGATTATTGCAGGAATCCAGTTCATGCTAGGAAAACGACAAAAGGAAGAGGGCAAAGAGCGTGTTGCTGCTGTCGTCATGGGCATCTGTGTTGTATTTCTGGCCCTTGCGGGGGTGACCTGGCTTGTTTCGTTTTTGGGAACCGTCGGCGGCGCTACCTGACATGTTTATAAGTGAATTTGCAGTATAGATCTGGCAGCTAAGGGTTGGTGAATTTTTCTACCACTACTGTCAGAATATTTTCAAGCAGAAAGGAGGAGGTCATCATGACTGAAAACATATACAGCACTTGGCCTTATCTGATTCCATACATTCATCTGACTTCGATGTTTTTTGACATTATACGACAAATCGGATGGGTAATCCTTATCGGTTTAGGAATGCTTGTCTCTGCCGTTTATGAAGCCTATTTGAATCTTTTTAATACTAACTTAGGTTCTATTCCCGTTGTGGGAGAATGGCTCAAGGTAGCAGGGACAATCTGGCCGGCCATACTAACGTTTTTTCTCATACTGGCCGGTCTCTTTATCATGTTCGGCAACAAGAAGGTAAAAAAAGAGCTTGCTTCGGGGCTTCTTCTAGCCATCATCCTACTCATCATTACGCCCTACCTTTTTTCAACGATGGGAAACTTTGTTGCTACGACTATACCGGCCATAAATGAGCAATTTACAGAAGCAGATGGAAACAAAAGTGTTGATATCTCCGACAAAATCATCCAAAACTATACGGTAGATATCCTTCGATCTGCAGAAGACGGAAGTAAACTTGTGTTCTTAGATACCAACCCTGATAACCTTAACATCAACACCAAAATCGGGGGGTATTTTGGGAACAAGGATTTGTTCAATTATAAAGTGACGGAAATCTCTGATGCGGGAGTCGCTTCCGGATCAACACTTAAATCAGATGCGTGGTTTATGGAAGACACCATAAACGATGGCCTGTACCGATACGACTTTCATTTTTTGGAACCTCTTTTGATTCTGATTCTGATGC
>Ga0209123_1000672_pt1 | contig 40772 bp, 39 predicted proteins | sample BarGraIncu00431A_FD_184500 | JGI IMG/M metagenome (GOLD analysis project Ga0209123, IMG submission 184500) | Arctic peat soil microbial communities from Barrow, Alaska, USA - Barrow Graham LP Incubations 004-31A (SPAdes) (version 2) | ecosystem: Environmental > Terrestrial > Soil > Wetlands >...
TTTTTCTAAAGTAATTAACTGGTTAAAATAAAATATTATTTCATTTCTTTACCTATTTCTCTGTTTAATTTTCAAAGACCAATTTGTTACTTGTCATCAACCGACGACTTCTACTATTTTACTAGGTTTTTTTTATTTTGTCAACAACTTTATAATTATTATACAAATGTATTTTTAAGTATTAATTGTCAACTTATCAAACATTACCTTTATCGCTTTTCACTCGTTGCGACAAGAAACATTTTATCATAGAACATTCCTCATATAATTAAATTTAAAGTAATTAAAATAAAACAGGTTTCACATTCTTTAATTTTTAAACTTTATCGCTATATACCTTATATTGATACACCAGGACAGTTATTTGTCGACTTCGTCCTAACAGCCAATAAGTATACGCCTTCTATAATAATTTTATCGATTACAATACATACTATATATTCACCTTAATCCTCTACAAATATACTATTTTTAAATCTTTTAAATATAATAAATAGGGTAATATCCCTCATAAATACTTATAAGTTATATTACCCTATTCTAAATTTATTATCAATTTAAATGTCACCACCATAGTTATATTACATAAATGTAATAAAAATTATTAAAAATATTACACCTGGCACCCCTAAAAATCCTGCAATAAGTGCATTTACCGCATTTATTGGAACATTTATATGCACATATGTACCTGCAAAATTAACAAGTAATAAAAGCAAGACACCCAAAACACAATTCAATATTAATTTACCTAATATTTTCAATGGCCAAGAAAAAAGCTTGACCACAATTACCATAGCTACTATACCAATCAAAAAATACAATGCAACATCCATATTTAGTTCCCCCTATGCTAATCTTTTATTTTTTATAATATTTTTTATCTTTACTAATAATATATTTCTTAATATTCAAATATATTATTAACTTTTAAAAATATTATTTTATCTATTAATAGCTTCAAGTTCTTCTATCATGTAACTAGCATCAATAGTTATACCTTTTCTTCTAGCTTCTAGCAAGAAATACATGTATCTAGCTTTAGATTGATCTTCTCTGTAAATTGCATAATCTACAAGTTTAGGATCATCTGCCACTTGAAAGTATTGTTTTGCAGTTTCCCACTCAATCTTAGCTTCTTCTAACCGAAGAATAATATCCTTTTGTTCCACCGTATATTTTATCTTTGAAAATAATACCTCTATTATTTTTTTTCTATTCATAATAAAAAACCTCCCATTTTATATCTTTTTAAATTCTTGACATAAAACAGGAGTATTATTCTATATTTCTTTTCTTCCTTCTAAGGCTTTAGAAAGAGTTACTTCATCTATATATTCTAAATCTCCACCAACCGGAATTCCATGTGCAATCCTAGTGACTTTTGCGCCTAAAGGTTTTAATATTTTAGATATATACATAGCTGTTGCTTCTCCCTCTATGTTTGGATTAGTTGCTACTATTACTTCGCGAATTTCACCATTTATTCTTCTTATAAGTTCTGTTAATTTTATATCCTTTGGACCTCGTCCGGCCATTGGAGATATTGTTCCATGAAGAACATGATAAACCCCATTAAATTCCCTTACTTTTTCCATTGTCCTAATATCTTTTGGATTTTCAACTACACATATAATGCTCTTATCCCGATTTGGGTTAGAACAAATTGCGCAAGGATCTGAATCTGTAAAACTTCCACATATAGAGCAGTATTTTATAGTACCTCTGGCTTTAATTAAAGCATCTGCAAACTCCTCTACCTCTTCTTTAGGAAGATTTAGCACAAATAATGCAAGTCTCTGAGCTGTTTTTTGCCCAATACCAGGGAGTTTTGCGAATTCTTCGATAAGTTTTTCTATTGCTATTGGATAAAAATCCAAACTAGTCACCTCATAACACTGTAGCTTAAACTACTATTTATTAGAACATTCCTGGCATATTCATTCCGCCTGTTAATTTACCCATTTCATTACTTGATTCATCTTCAGCCTTCTTAAGAGCTTCGTTACAAGCACTCATAATTAAATCTTCAAGCATTTCAACATCTTCTGGATCTACTACTTCTGGTTTTATCTTTATTTCAATGAGCTGTCTCTTTCCATTAGCTATTGCGGTTACCGCTCCACCACCAACAGACGCTTCAAATTTCTTGTCTCCCAAATCCTTTTGCATATCTTCCATTTGTTTCTGAAATTTTTGAGCTTGCTTCATTAAACTATTCATATTTCCACCCATACCTGGAAATCCACCTTTTGCCATAATAGTTACCTCCTATTTATTCGTTATTTAAACTTGAAAATTTTATATTTATCTCCTCTAGATTTATAACAAATAAAAGTAAATTATATTTATTTGTTTACAATATAAAAGGATATATATTGTTAGTCAATTATAGCTTTCTATATTATTATATACTAATACCAATAATAATTTCCATTAAATAAGTAAATATTTTTTTAAGTCTATTTATTAGAATTATTTATCTAGTGCCTAGCTTCATTCATCAAGTATTTCCACAAGATCTTCTCCAAATGTTTCTTTTAGTATATCTTCTGGTGATTTAACTGGTTTTTCATCAGATTCTATAGTATATTTTATCTTTACTGGTTCTTTTAGTAATTCAGAAAATATTTCCTCTATTATATTTCTATTTTCCTCTTTCTCAAGTCTTATTTTATTAAAGGAAAATTGTTTTTCGTAACCAAGCTCTATTACTCCTCCATCGCAGGACACAATTTCTCCTGTCATTAAAGAAGCATATATAACCATATGGCGCCTAGCTTTGAACATATCTAAAATATCCTTAAAAGATTTTTTGACAATGTCTACCGTTAAATTAGAGTTAGCATTATGCTTTTGCACAGGTCTTATTTCTGTTTTCTTCTTTGATGATTTTTCTGCCTTAGGACCATTTTTTTCTGGAGCCTTAGTTGTTATGCTCTCACATGCTACAGTTATTTTTCCTTGCTTTATTATTGCTTCTAATTTATTTATTCTAGATAATAATACTTCTTTTGATGTATCATATTCAATTTTGCACATTTTAATTACTGCAAGTTCTAAATAAATTCTGTTTTGTTTACTCCATTTAGCTTGCTCCTGGGCATCTTGAAGTATTTTTATATTCCTCATAATTTCTTCTACTCTAATCTTAGAAGCCTGTTTTTTTAAAATTTCTATATTTTCACTAGACATATCTAAAATCTCTTCAACGTTTTCGCTTACTTTAGCCATCAATAAATCTCTCATATGAGTAGTCAGGTCCTTTATAAATACATATATATCCTTACCACTAGAAACTATTTCATTAATATTTTTTATTGCACCTTCAATGTTTCTATCTATTACACTATCTGAGAGTTTTGTAAGACTCTCAGAAGTTACAAGGCCTAACATATTTATAACATTATCGTACTCTACCGTGCCCTCATTCATTGATATAGCCTGATCTAGAATACTTAAAGCATCTCTCATTGCTCCATCAGAAATTCTTGATATTAATTTTAAACTATTATCACCCACAGAAATCCCTTGTTTTGTTACAATCGTTCGAAGTCTTTCAAATATATCTTGACTTTTTATTCTTTTAAAATCAAATCTTTGACATCTAGATAATATGGTTATTGGCAATTTTTGAGGATCAGTTGTGGCTAATATAAATATTATATTGCTTGGTGGTTCCTCTAGTGTTTTTAAGAAAGCATTAACTGCCCCTATTGATAACATATGAACCTCATCTATAATATATACTTTATACCTAGCCTCCTGAGGTGGATATGCAACATCTTCTATTATATCGCGAATATTATCTACTCCATTATGTGATGCTGCATCTAGCTCAGTCACGTCTATTGCTGTTCCTGCATTTATCTTCTTACACATTTCACATTCATTGCAAGGTTCTCCATTATCTGAATTTAGACAATTAACTGCTTTAGCTAATATCTTAGCTGTTGAAGTCTTCCCTGTTCCCCTTGTACCACATAAAAGATATGCGTGGGCTATTCGCTGGCTATTTATTTGATTTTTTAAAGTTATAGTCACATGATCCTGCCCTACTACATCCTGAAAAGTTTTTGGTCTCCATTCTCTATATAAAGCCATATATGCCACAAATATCACCTCTTCCAAATAATAGTATTACTTAAATATATAAAAAAAGATGCCTATAAAGGCATCTTATAATTCTTATGTAGACCGTACACCTCGCTTCGATTTATAAACAATGCGCGTTACCTATACAGTTAGCTCAAATCAGGTTGATCCACGGCACATGGAAGGTTTTACTTACCGCTGCTTCCTTCCGGATCTGACGGGGTTCATAAATTTCCATTGCGTGGGGCCCAATTCTCAACACCACTTATATAGGGCAGACCACACGTCTCAAAACCTAAGCGAGGAATTCACTCCTGCTGTAGCGGGTTGCAGGTTACAGGGCACCGCTAACTCCCCAGCTAGTACGGAAATATAAAATGGCGGAAAAAGAGGGATTCGAACCCTCGGTAGAGTCGCCCCTACACACGCTTTCCAGGCATGCTCCTTAAGCCACTCGGACATCTCTCCATAAATCATTTCTATATTTGTATACACTAATCAGTGCAATATAGTCAATTATACTATTAATAAATACTAATTTCAATAGTTATTTATTAAAATATATTTTTAACATATTGGTAATATAGTATAACTATCCTTTTGAAATATTTATACTATATTATTACTCTCAAATTACTCTCATATATACCTATATCATAATCCGTTTTTAAAATCTTTTTTCTTACGATTTATCACAATAAATATAATACATAAAGCAATTCCTACTAGACTTATTAATTGTGCTGCCCTTATACCTCCAAACATTAAACTATCAGTTCTTAATCCTTCAATAAAAAATCTTCCTAAAGAATATAAGCCGATATAGCTAAAAAACACTGTTCCTGCCTTAAATGTTTTGGTTAATAAATATATTAGCAATAAACATACCATAACATTCCATATTGATTCATATAGAAATGTTGGATGATAATACACGCCATCTATTAACATTCCCTTTTGTATGAAATCTGGAAATTTGCTTATAAATGCTTGAGTAACAGGTCCTCCATGAGCTTCACTATTAAAGAAATTACCCCATCTGCCTATAGCCTGCCCAATAATTATTGATGGTGCTGCCACATCTGCAAATTTTAAGAGATTTTCTTTTCTATACCTAGTGTATATAAACGCTGCTAACATACCAAATATAATCCCACCATGTATAGCAAGGCCACCTTGCCGTATATTGAATACTTCTATTAGATTATCCTTATATTGATTGAATTCAAATATTACATAATAAGCTCTAGCTCCAATAATAGCTATAGGAAAAGATATTAATACAATATTTAAAAATTCATCATAATCAAGACCTTTTAACTTAGAAGTATAATTAGCTAATATAATTCCAGCCATCATTCCTGTTGCAATCAAAATACCATACCATTTAATAGTTAATCCGAATACACTAAACGCTGTTGGATTCATAACCACCCACTCCTTTTAAATTGCTATTTTGTCATTTTTACATAAAAAAACTAATAGAAATAATTAAAAGAATCAAGTTTTTAAATTAAACTTGATTCTTTATAAATAAACCTATAATTATTGTGTCTTAATATGGTAAAAAAGTAAAGATAAATATTTAAAATTTATTTCTTATCGTATAATCCGTATGCAATAACTTGTGGCTTAAATGTCCATTCGGCTCCCCTAAAAACTCCTCATATATTTTGGTTATATTTGGATTTTTGTGTGATTTTCTAATAGGTAAAGCTTTATCTTCATTGTAAATAGCCTTTGCTCTTTCTTCTTTAACATTTATTTTTTCTTTTATTTGTGGATTAACTATTGGCTGTCCACCACCATTTACACATCCACCAGGGCATGCCATAGCTTCAATAAAATCATAATGCTTTTCACCACTTCTAACTAATTCCATTAATTCTCTAGCATTACCTAGTCCATGGACCACCGCTGCAGTTATATTTCTTCCATCTGGTAATTCTATAGTTACTTCTTTTATACCTGTAAGGCCTCGAACTACTGAAAACTCAACTTCCTCTAGTTCTTTTCCAGCTAAGAGTTCAAATACAGTTCTTAAAGCAGCTTCTGTAACTCCTCCAGTTGCCCCAAAAATTACGGCAGCTCCAGTGCCTTCTCCAAAAGGATCATCAAACTCTTCATCCTTTAAATTAACAAAATCTATACCTGCCTCTTTTATCATTTGAGCGAGCTCTCTAGTAGTTAAAACATAATCTACATCTTGCATGCCATCATTGGATAGTTCATCCCTCTGGCCTTCAAACTTTTTAGCAACACAAGGCATAATTGAAACAACTACAATATTTTTAGGATCAACACCAATTTTTTCTGCAATATAACTTTTAATTAGAGCCCCTTCCATTTCACTTGGTGATTTGCAAGTGGATAAATTAGCAATCATATCAGGAAAATTGTGTTCAACGAATTTTACCCACCCTGAGCAGCAAGATGTCATAAGTGGAAGATTTTCTCCTGTACCTAATCTACTTAATAACTCAGTTCCCTCTTCCATAATAGTGAGATCTGCCGCAAAATCAGTATCAAATACTTTATCAAACCCTATTTTTTTTAAGGCAGACGTCATTTTGCCTGTAACTCTACTACCTATGGGCAAATCAAACTCTTCACCTATTGCTACTCTTACTGCTGGAGCTGTTTGAACCACAACATACTTATCTGGATTTTCTATAGCCTTCCAAACGGGCTTTATACTATCCTTTTCATGTAATGCTCCCACTGGGCATGCTAAAATACACTGACCGCAATTTATACATACGGATTCTTTGAGTGGTCTCTCATAAATAGTTGTAACCTTAGTTTCAAATCCTCTATCTGAAAAATTTATTGCATTGACAGTTTGAACCTTTCCGCAGGTTGAAATACATCTTCCACAAAGAATACATTTTTCAGGGTCTCTTACTACTGAGCATGATGAATCATCCAGACTTACACAGCTTTTCTCTCCACTATATCTTATATCTCTGATATTTAAATCTTTTGCTATTGTTTGCAATTCACAGTTCTCACTTTTTATACAAGTTGTACATTCTCTTTTATGATTAGATAATAATAACTCAACTACCATTTTTCTAGCTTCCCGAACCTCAGCAGTGTTAGTTTTTATATCCATTCCATTTTCAGCTGGAAGTGTGCAAGATGCCAATAATTTTTGACCTACTTGCACCACACACATCCTACAACTAGCTACTTCATTGATTTCTTTTAAAAAACATAATGTAGGTATTTTAGCTCCAACTAGCTTTGATGCCTCAAGCACTGTAGTTCCTTTAGGAACCTCTACTTTTATTCCATCTATAATCAAGTTTACCATTTCCATTCTATTCACCTCCCAGAATAATTATTATTTTTTAACAATAGCTTTAAATCTACATATGTGTATACACATTCCACATTTCAAACAGACATTTTGGTCAATAACATGTGCTTCGTGCAGTTTTCCACTAATAGCACCAACATTACAATTACGAGTACATAATCCACAGCCTTTGCACTTATCCTCTAAAATCTCATATTGAACCAGTGACCTACAAACTTTAGCTGGGCATTTCTTATCTCTCACATGAGCAATATATTCATCTCTAAACTGTCTTATAGTAGAAAGCACTGGGTTTGGCGCAGTCTGTCCAAGTCCACATAATGCAACTTTTTTTATCCCCATGGCTAAATGTTCAAGTTTATCTATATCCTCAATTTCGCCATTCCCTTTAGTGATCTTTTCAAGCATTTCAAGTAATCTCTTAGTTCCAATTCTGCATGGAGTACACTTACCACAAGACTCATCCTTTGTAAAATCGAGAAAGAATCTAGCCACGTCTACCATACAATTATCTTCATCTAAAACTATCATACCTCCAGATCCCATCATAGATCCAAGCGCTGTTAAGGTATCATATTCAATTGGAGTATCTAGATCCTTTTCTGAAATACAACCACCTGATGGGCCTCCTGTTTGAACTGCTTTGAATGCCTTTGCATTTGGTATTCCTCCACCTATTTCAAAAATGGTTTCCCTAAGAGTCGTTCCCATAGGGATTTCTATAAGTCCAGTATTGGTAATTTTGCCTCCCAAAGCAAAAACTTTTGTCCCTGAGCTTTTCTCTGTACCTATTCCTTTAAACCAATCTGCTCCTTTTAACATAATAGGAACAATATTTGCAAAAGTCTCAACATTATTTATAATTGTAGGTTTACCCCAAAGTCCACTTACAGCTGGAAATGGTGGTTTTGGCATAGGCATTCCACGTTTACCTTCAATTGACTGCATAAGAGCAGTTTCTTCTCCACATACAAAAGCGCCCGCTCCAAGTCTTAATTCTATGTCAAAATTAAAGCCTGTACCTAATATATTTTCACCAAGTAGTCCATATTCTTTAGATTGTTTAATCGCAATATCTAGTCTTTCTACGGCTAGTGGATATTCCGCTCTAACATATATAAACCCTTTGTTTGATCCTATGGCATATCCACCTATAGTCATAGCTTCCAGCACTGAATGAGGATCGCCCTCAAGAACTGATCTATCCATGAAAGCACCGGGGTCACCTTCATCTGCATTACAAATTATATATTTTTCATCTCTCTCTTGCTTTGCTGCAAATTGCCATTTCATCCCTGTAGAGAAACCTCCGCCACCGCGTCCTCTAAGTCCCGACTTCTTTATGTCTTCAATAACTTCTATTGGAGACATAGAAGTAAGTACCTTTTCCAAAGCCTTATACCCATCCAAGGTTATATACTCATCAATATTCTCTGGGTCTATGATTCCGCAATTTCGAAGTGCTATTCTTAATTGTTTTTTAAAAAAATCTAATTTATTAAGATTTCTTATCTTTCCTTCACCTTCTGAAATTTTGTACTCAAGACGATCTAGCACTTTATTATGAATAAAATGTGATTCTACAAGCTCAGCAATATCATCAATTTTTACTTTCTTATAAACAACTCCCTCTGGATAAACTATTACAACAGGCCCTAGTTCACAAAGTCCCAGGCAACCAGTTCTTAATACTTCAATTTCATGATTTAAGTTATGTTTTCTTATTTCTGACTTTAACCTTTTATATAGATCTACTGATTCTGGAGAAGTGCATCCTGTTCCTCCACAAACAAGTACCTCAGAGCGGTAAACTTCCAATATAATCCCTCCTTCTATTCCTTTGGGGCATATAATAATTATTAATCGTTATCTAATGTATAATCATTAATAATTTTTCCCCTAATTACATGCATTAGGTACTCGTCTCTAACTGCTCCAACTAATACATGACTAGCTACAACTCTTCTTGCCTTAAATGGAGACATCTGAACATAAGTTACTTTTTCTTCTCCGGGTCTTATAACTTCTACAATAGGTTCTAATCTGCATACACCAATACAACCAGTCTTAACTACTACTACATTAGATAATCCAAGCTTATTAACTTCATCTAGTATTGCGTCAAAAACTTCATCTGCTCCTGCCGCTATTCCACAAGTAGCCATACCTACAACAATTCTTATGCTTTTTCTATCTAATCCTTGGTTAACTCTATTAAAATTGTTTTTTCTTATATCTTCAAGGTCTTGTATGGTCTTCATTAATATCCCTCCATAAATCAATTCACTAAACTGATTTTTTACTTATATTCTTGGATTATCCTTATTACATCAGCAGGAATTAACCTTCCATATACTTTGTCATCTACCATAAGAACTGGTGCGAGTCCACATGCTCCAAGACATCTAGCAGCTTCTAACGTAAATTTACCGTCGCTAGTTGTCTTTCCAACTTCTACTTCTAAATCACTAGATAATCTTTCTAAAATGTCCTGAGCTCCTTTTACATAACATGCAGTGCCAAGACATACCTTAATTATATGTTCGCCCTTAGGTTCTAAGGCAAATTGAGAATAGAAGGTTGATACCCCATAAATTTCAGACATTGATATGTTAAGTTCTTCTGATACTACTTGTAATGCTTGTTCTGGCAAAAATCCAAATAATTTTTGTACTTCATGTAGTACTGGAATTAAAGCTCCCTTCGTTTCTTTAAATTTTTTAGTTATGTCTCTTACTTTGTCAAATCTAATGTCTATTTCTCCACATTGTGAGCAGCATTTTTCTTCAGTCAATAAAATCATCTCCTAACATTAAATTTATAAAATATTTCATTATTCATTATATGGGTTTAGTGTTAATTTATACCACAATATAAATCAATCATACAATACTTTATTATCCGTGTAAACGCTTATTTACTGAATATTTACAATATTCGGCATACAATATGAACTAAACTTTTTGCAAAATAAAAACACCTCAGAAATACCTTCTGAGGTGTTTAAACTTTTAACAAATTTAAATTTATTAATTTTCTTCTTTAAGAATAACATCTTTCTTTAATATTGAAACCATAATCCCAGTTACTATTGTACCAGCTAATATAGCTACTATATATCCGCCTAAGTTAATAACTGCATTAGGAATAAACAAGAGAAATATACCACCATGTGGAGCTACTATTGCTGCTTTAAATATCATAGATAATGCCCCTGCAACTGCAGCCCCTACCATTGTCGAAGGTATTATTTTAAGTGGATCTGCCGCAGCAAATGGTATTGCACCCTCTGTTATAAATGCAAACCCTAATGCCCAAGCAGATTTTCCTGCTTCTCTTTCTTCTGCTGTGAATTTCTTTTTTGCTATAACTGTTGCAAGCGCAATTCCTAGTGGAGGAGTCATTCCTGCTGCCATTACCGCAGCCATTATCGCTGACGTAGGAGCTAGTGCCAAAGTTGATACTCCAAAAGTATATGCTGCTTTATTAAATGGTCCACCCATATCAAATGCCATCATTAAACCAAGAATAATTCCTAGTAATCCTGCGTTTGCTCCACTTAAATTAGTTAAGTATTTTGACATTACTACATTTATAGCACTTACAGGTTTCCCTATAACGAATACCATTACGAGTCCTACTACCAATGTAGATAAAATCGGCAATATTATAACTGGCATTAAACCTTGTAATGATTTTGGCAATTTAATTGTTTTCTTTAATAAAACTACAGTATAACCGGCTAAGAACCCTGCTGCCATTCCGCCTAAAAAACCTGCTCCTACTGTTGACGCAAGCATACCACCAACCATACCTGGTACAAGACCTGGTCTATCTGCTATAGAGAATGCTATAAACCCTGCCAATATTGGATACATAAGTCCCATGGCAACGCCACCAACGTCCTTTAATGTAGCGGCTATAGATCCTTCTACTTTAAATGCATATATTCCAAAAGCAAAAGAAAGTGCAATTAAAATACCACCAGCTGCTACAAAAGGAATCATATAAGAAACTCCTGTCATAAGGTGTTTATAAATACCCTTTTTCTCAACCTTTTTTTCTTCTTTTATTTTACTAACATCTTCTTTATTTTCTATTTTTATATCTATTGCTTTTTGAATAAGACCCTTTGCATCTTTAATCGCATCTTTTACACCAACTTCAATTATAGTTTTTCCTGCAAAACGTTCCTTTGAAACGTTAGTATCTGCTGCAATTATTACTACTCTTGCTTCTCTTATATCATTTTCTGTCAATTGATTTTCTGCCCCGACTGACCCCTGAGTTTCTACTTTAATATCTACACCCATCTCTTTTGCTGCCATTGAAAGAGCCTCAGCTGCCATATAGGTGTGCGCTATCCCTGTTGGACATGAAGTTATTGCTACAAATTTCATAAACTTTCCCCCTATCTAATTTGATTTTTAAATGTTTTTTGTATTTTTGTGAAAAGCTTTATAGTTAACATATAATGTCTATTGTTCTAATAAAGTAATTATTTCTTCCGGACTTGTGGCGCTCATTAAACTATCTCTTAATTCTTTATGCATAAGTTTTCTAGAGATTTGCGCTAATATTTGTAAATGTTCATTACTTGATTCTTCAGGTACCGCTATTAAAAAGAATATATGAGCTAACTCATCATCCATAGACTGATAATCAATTCCATTGGTGCTTCTTCCAAATACTAATGCTGCCTCTTTAACTCCACTACTTTTACCATGAGGAATGGCTATTCCCATGCCTATGCCTGTTGAAAATTCTTTTTCTCTATCTGTTACAGCTTTTATATATTTTTCTTTATCTAATAACTTACCATCTTCATCTAACAAATTTGCCATTTCTTTTATTACATCCTCTTTTGTTTTACTAGTAAGCTCAAGTTTAATTAGATTAACATTTAATAATTCAGTTATATTCATTTATAATCATCCTTTCTTATAAGTATTTTATAGTTACTTGTTTTTTTAGCATTTCTATGTCAACGAGTCTTCCTGTTTGTGTTCCTTCAGTCATTACATTAGCTGCACTTGTTGCACATGCTAGTTTCATAGTTTCTTCAAAACTATAATTATTTTCAATTGCTACAGCCATCGCTGCAACCATTGAATCTCCAGCCCCTACTGTACTTTTAACTTCTACCTTTATGCCCTTTACTTTTGCAACTTTGTCAGCACTTATGAATATGGACCCTTCTGACCCCTGCGAGATTACAACATACTTTACTCCATACTCTAATATTTTTCTGGCAGTTTCAATAACTTCTTCTTCGTTATTAATTTTTTTACCAAAAGCTTTTTCAAGTTCTTCCACATTAGGCTTTACCATATAGGGACCAGCCTTAATTCCTTGCAATAACATCTCACCATCTGCATCTAATATAACCTTGCCACCCTTGTTTTTTACATCCTTAATTATTTCACAGTATATATCACTGCTGACTCCAATTGGCACACTACCTGATAAAACTACTAAAGAATCAGGCTTGCAATATTCCATAATTTTTTCTTTTATATTAGTAATATCTTGACCCATTAAACTAGGACCTTTTTCATTTATATCTGTATGTGTGTTATTAACCTTATCAATAATTTTTATATTAGTTCTAGTTTCACCTTTTAATATTAAAAAATCATTTTTAATATTAATATCATCTAAATAGTTTTTAATTTGATTTCCACTGTTACCACCTAAAAAACCTAATGCTAAGCTTTTATCCCCTAGTTCCTTAATAACCTTAGATACATTAATACCTTTACCTCCAGCATCAACTCTTGTAGACACAATTCTATTGACGTTTCCAATTATAAAATCATCTATTTCAATGGTCTTATCTATTGCTGGGTTTAAGGTCACTGTTATTATCATGTTTTCACCACCAATTTTATTTTGTTGTAATAATTTTTAAATCATTTTCTTCAAATTTTTCAAATAATTGATTATCTAATTTATTATCTGTAATTATTATGTCAACACTACCTAAGTCAACGATTTTAGAAAAAGAAACCTTTCCAAATTTAGTATGGTCGCATACTACTATAGTTTGCTTAGCAATTTTTATCATTTCACGTTTTGTATTAGCTTCAATAATATTTGGAGTAGTTAACCCATTAATAATACATAGTCCATTGGTCCCTATAAAAGCTTTATCTACTCTGAAATTTTTAAGTGTATTATCTGCTACTGGTCCAACCATTGCTCTTGTTTCCCACCTGAGTGTTCCTCCAGTAATAACTACCTCAACATCTCGTTTTTTAGCAAGTTCATATGCTACATCCACTGAATTTGTCAAAACTGTTATGTTTTTAGCTGTTATATATTTAGCAATACAAAGGGTAGTAGTCCCTGCATCTAATGCTATTGTATCTCCGTCTACTATTAATGATGCTGCAAGCTTTCCAACAGATTCTTTCTCATCATGAAGTTTGTCTATTTTTTCTGAAAAAGTAGGCTCAAACTTAGTATTATTGTTTAGTATTGCTCCACCATGTACTCGTCTTATCAGTTCATCCTCTTCCAATTCTTGAAGATCACGCCGTATTGTTACTTCTGATACTTCATATTGTTGCGATAAATCGCAAACTTTTACTTTCCCAAACTTATTTAAACTATTTAGTATTTTTGATTTCCTCTCTTCTGGAAACATATTTTTCATACTTCCTTTTATAGTATTTCAAATACCAATGTTCGTTTGTATTTGTTTTAGCTTCATTTTCTTTCGCTTATGTTCATTTTAATATAAAGTGATAACGTTGTCAACACATAAATATATTTTTTTATTTTAATTTTTAAAGTTTGATCACGTGAAAATATAAACAATAGTTAAATAACTATCTTCAAAAAACAAATAAAACGAAACCCTTTGGCCTCGCTTTTATTATATGAATATACACAATTTTCAACCTATTATTTCTTTTCCAATTCTTGCCTTAAAATTTCTTCAATCATAGGAATACACCTATTTCCTCTGCATCCACCTGTTCCTGCGCCTGTTACCTTTTGAACTTCCTCCACAGTTGTTGCTCCATTATGTATAGCTTTTTTTATTTTAGATTTTGGAATAGCTTTGCATAAACATATTTTTGTAATTTTATCTAATATTTTACTGTCTATCTTTTTCTCCATAATTTTTTCTCCTTTTATACTATCTTTTGTCTTTAAAAAAATCGGTCAATAAATTACCACACTCTTCATTATATAACCAATTTATTTCTGTCCAGTGATTTAGTGCATCATTTTGGATGATATTAACAACTGAACCACAAGCTCCAATGCTTGGATCGAAAGCTCCTATATATAATTTCCTTATCCTAGACTGAAGTATTGCCCCTGCACACATTGGGCAAGGTTCTAGGGTTACATACATATCGCATCCAGTTAATCTCCAACTTCCTAATACCTCACAAGCTTCTTTTATAGCTAAAATTTCTGAATGAGCAGTAGCATCTTGCAAGGTCTCTCTTAAGTTATGTGCTCTAGCAATTATTTTATTGTCCTTTACTATAACCGCACCTACAGGTACTTCATTTAACAATAATGATATTTTAGCTTCTCTTAATGCTTCGTCAATAAACTCTTTTTCCATGTGAACCCCTTTGTTCTATATATAATTCCATTATAATAATTTTTATTGTTTACATTATACCTCTTACCTATTAGACTATAAATATATTTCCTGGTAAATAAAAAAATTAGTAAAGTATTACTTTACTAATTTTTGGTGCACACAAGAGGAGTCGAACCTCCGGCCTTCCCCTTAGGAGGGGGACGCTCTATCCAACTGAGCTATGGGTGCAAATTTAATTTCTACTTAAACATAGTATTACACTTTTATAAGTATGTCAACCTATAGCTAATTTGATACATAGATTTTAAAAAATATAAATCATATATATTTGCTATTTGTTGGTTATTAGAATTTAAATTCATGAAATAGTATATAATGTATTTATATATATAATTTCTTAGGAGGTGTGTTAATTGAATAACAATATAAAGAATTTTTTTCTCGCTGGACTGGGGTCAGCAGCATATACTTTTGAAAAAGCTACAAGTTTAATAGAGGATTTTGTTCAAAAAGGTAAATTAACCTTTGAAGAAGGTAAATGTTTATCTGAGGAATTAAAAAGAACTGTAAAAGAAAACAAAGAAGAAGGAGCATCTTTAGCAAAAGAGAATCCTTTAACAAAACAAGATATGATTTTACTACTTAGCGATATGAACTTTGCAACTAAAGAAGATATTGAGAATATAAACAAAAGATTATTAAATTTAGAAATAACTAAGTCATAAATTCACAAATTAAAGTAAAATGAAAGTCCTACTACTTTTTATAGGGCTTTTGTTTTTAAGTGAGGTAAAAGATGAGAAGAAATTCAGTTAATCGATTTAGAGAAATTGTTAAGGTCCTTGGCTTTTATGGCTTTGGATATTTTGTAGATCTTAAATTTAACAAACAAAATAAACGCCCTGAAAATTTAAGGAAAGCCTTTGAAGATCTTGGACCTACTTTTATAAAAATCGGACAAATACTTAGTACTAGGCCAGATCTTTTACCATCAAATTATATAGTAGAACTTTCGAAACTCCAAGATAGTGTACTTCCAGTAAACATAGAAACCATAAAAAAGGTATTTTTTGATGAATTTTCAATATCAACAACTGAATGTTTTAAAATATTCTTTGAAGAACCCTTGGCATCGGCTTCCATTTCCCAAGTACATAAAGCTATATTAAAGGACGGTCGCGAGGTTGTAGTAAAGGTTCAAAGGCCAGATATTGCAGAAAAGATGAAGTTAGATATTTCAATACTCATTCGAATAATAAAATTTACAAAGTCAAGGTTTGCTGATGCACTCATTGACCCTGAAGAAGCGCTACGCGAAATACTCTTGACCACTGAACTCGAACTTGATTTTAATAATGAAGTCAAAAATATAAATACCTTTAAAAATTTCAATAAGGATATTGCATTTTTATATGTACCATACGTGGTTCAAGATTTATCTAGTACTAAGGTAATTACTATGGAAAAAATTGATGGTTTTAAAGTTGATAACAAGAAGAAACTTCTAGATTTTCATTATGATGTTAATGATTTAGGTAAGAAGTTAGCTTTATCTTACTTAAAACAAGTTCTACAAGATGGTTTCTTTCATGGAGACCCACATCCTGGAAATATATTCATATGTGAAGGTAAAATTTGTTTTATTGATTTCGGAATTATGGGAAGCCTCTCAAATTCTTTAAAACTAACACTAAATGATATGATATCAGCGGTTGCTCTTAATGACATAAATAAAATGATTTCATCCCTTTTATCAATAGGAATAAAAAAGGGCTATATAAATAGAAATAAACTGTATGAAGATTTAGATTATCTACTTTTAAATTACCTTTCAGTACCTTTAAATAATATTCAAATTTCAGTTATGCTTTCTGAGATTTTTGATATAGCAAAGCATAACAATATCCGTCTGCCTCGTGATTTTACGCTTCTAATAAGAGCCCTTGTAATTTTAGAAGGTGTTGTAGCAACTATAGCCCCTGATATAAAAATAATAGATGTAGCAATCCCTTACGTAAAAGCTAACAATAAATCTTCCCTGCTCGCTAATTTAGATTTTGATACTTTGCTTATCCGTTCATATTCATTTGTGAAAGACTCATTTAGACTTCCGTCAAAGATTATAGAATTATCTGATAGCCTAGTTAGTGGAAGAGTTAAATTACAGTTAGAGCATAAGAATTTAAGTTCTCCTATAGGTGAATTAAGTAAGGGTATAAACCGATTGGTTTTTGGTCTTATTATTTCTTCTATGATTATTGGTTCTTCTACAATACTAAACTCCAACATAGGCCCTAAAATATACAATATATCAATTATTGGTATAACTGGTTTTTTAACTGCAGCATTTATGGGTTTTTGGTTACTAATTTCTATAATAAAATCCGGAAAATTATAAATTAGAATATAAACTATAAAAACGAGGTAATTTTATGATTAAATATTACAATAGAAAACAAAACAAATATGAAATTGAAAAAGTAGCTGGTGAAAAGTATTTAAACTGGTCTTATTCTTCTCCTGCTGGAATTGGATTAGTTGAATTATTGCTTAAGAAAAAAATCTTTTCTAAATTATATGGTTATTATTGCGACACAAAAATGAGTTCTAGAAAAATCAAAGATTTTATTAAAACTTTTGATATTGATATGTCTATATATTCTGAGACTTACGATGAGCACTCATCTTTCAATGAATTTTTCATAAGAAAATTAAATACAAACGGACGTTTAATTAACAAAAATAATAACATTTTAATCTCGCCCTGTGATGGCAAAATCTCTGCTTACTCAAATATTAATTTTGCAGATTTAGTTCAAATTAAAGGCTTTACATATTCACTTAAAGAACTACTACAAGGTAATGAAGTATATAATTTATACAATGGTGGTACCTGCTTAATTCTTAGATTATGCCCAACCGATTATCATAGGTTTCACTTTATCGATGATGGAGTATGCGGCGATACAACTAAAATCAAGGGTCATTATTATTCTGTGAACCCCATAGCTTTAAAAAGTGTAAAAAAATTATTTTGTCAAAACAAAAGAGAATGGAGTATTTTTCACTCGGATAACTTTGACGATGTACTTTATATGGAAGTCGGGGCCACTTGCGTTGGTTCTATCATTCAAAGTAGTAGCCCTAATAGTAAAGTTAAAAAAGGGGACGAAAAAGGGTATTTTAAATTTGGTGGCTCCACCGTAATTCTATTCTTTAAAAAAGGCACTGTTAATATTGATGAGGATTTACTACAGCAGACACAACTAGGTTTTGAAACTTCTATATTAATGGGCGAAAAAATAGGACTAAAATAACTTCTTTTGTTAATAAAAGGACACTGAAAACTTCAGTGTCCTTTTATTGTCTACTCGGGAATTGTATTTGCCTTATAAATGACCATATCTGAGTTTTCATAAACTTTATTAAAATAAGAAAAATCATCATTAATTTTATAATCACTGAATTTTGAAACTAAAATATAATTTATTTTATATTTATCAACCACAATTATTTTTTCTTTTAAACTACCTTCATACAACTTTTTATTATATGCTTTTCGTGAATTTATTTCTTCCTTTGATATCGTTCCATAAGAGTAATTATATCCCTCAATAAAGAAATTTCTTTCTGATATTGCTGAATAATAGAAAAATCTAGCAGAATTATCGCTTATAATACTATATAAATATACCCTATTTGATGAACATACATCATTTATAGTTGTGTTATTCTTAAGCCATATAAGTGCCTCATACTCGTTTCTTGAAATTCCATTATAATGAATATTTTTTAAACTACTTTCAGCTTTAGTTATATATAATTTTTGATTTCTATATGTCTCTAAACCAGTTTGAGCATAAATTTTGCAGCCATTATAAGTAGTTAAAATTCCAATAATTACACCTACAATTAAATATGTAGTAAGTATAATTTTATTTTTGTGTTTATTTATATATACCAAGCTCAAATATACAATAAACGGTATAGCTACAAATAAAAAATACATTTGTGAACTACCAGCTTGATAAACTATATAATATCCAGAACATCCTATAATAGCTATAAATGCTGAAAATAATATATCATAATCAAGTTTGTTTTTACTAACGCCCATTAATGACCCAAACAAAAACCTAATAACATAAAAAATCATTAAAATAAATGGAATAGCTACAACACCAATAGCTATTAAGAAATGAAAGGGTATTCCTAGAATATAATAATAATTATGAATATCCCCAAACATAGAAATAGTAAACTTGCCTACCATGGACATTTTAACAACTTGAAATATCGTATTTAAAGTTATACTTGCCGAAGTTGCACTACTACTTAATAAAAACTTATATACAAATAAAAAGGAACAACCGGTGCAAACTCCCAGCATAATTTTATCCTTAGTTAATTCCCTATTAATAGCAATAATTATTAGTGTTCCAATTAGTGCTGCAACTAATACAACTGCAAACGGACCTTTTAATCCAGTTGCTAATGTTGTTAAAATACATATTGCAATTAGCATTTTTTTCTTGTTATTCTTCAAGGTAAAATATTGTCTTATGCATATATAAAGAATTAATATACATGGTAATGCAACTGTAACCCCATTCACATTTGTAACAACCTGTATGAAATACGTATTTACAGATGAATATAAAGATGTATTTTTAAAGATATAGTCATAATTGCCAACAAGTGTACACAAAAGTGTAAATGCTAATGCTAATTTTGTATTTTTTAAAAGCTCTAATCCAAAATAATACATAGAATATACAAAAATAAATATATTAACTAGAGGAGAATAATAATAAATCAAACTAAAACCGTCTAACCCAGTTATCACTTTTGCAATAGCATACAATAAATCATTAAAATAGTGATAATTAAATATTGAATTTAATAACCTTGGATCTTGCACTGGAAATGTTTGCGAAAGCGTATTTATATTTCCTATATGCCATATAAAATCTTGACGATTTATACTATAAGCAGAAATTGATGGATGTGGATTTGCAACCATAGTTGCCATAAATGCTATTGCTAAAAAAACAAATCCTATATCTAATGTTACTAAATTAACATCACTTAGTAATTTTCTAACTTTAATTTGTTGTATATTTATTATAAATAAAACTAAATACAATATAGAAACAGCTATTGAAATATATTTTATCAAAAAGAATAACTTTAATAAGTTTAATAAATAATATTGTATAATAAGCGTAGAATATCCAATAAAATACGCTACTAAAAACCTTAATCCCAATTTTTCAATATTTATTTTTAACAATTTAATATAAAATAATCCGGGCAAAATTAAATAAATTATTATAAAAGCTATGTATTTAACCTGCTTAATTATGCTGTACTTATATATGTCCTTAATGTATATTCCTGCTACAATATAAATAAATATTATGCCTAAAAAAATTAATAAATTTAATGTTTTGTTTTTGCTCTTCTTGTAAATTTTCATAAATCTCCTTATTACTCTCTATCCTTAAAATTTATCTTTTGCTTTACAATATAAAGTGGCCTATTCTTACTCTCATCGTAAATTCTAGATATATATTCTCCTAGTATTCCCATGCATAATAATTGAACACCACTAAAAAAAGTTATTGTAACCATTAATGAAGTCCACCCTGGGGCAGTATACTTTCCAGTTAGCTTTACATAAAGTGAATAAATAAAAATAATTATAGCAATTACTATGGTAATGCTCCCCAATCCTAACAGAAATCTTAAAGGTTTAGAAGAGAAGGAAATTATTCCATCTGAAGCAAACTTCAACATCTTAAATAATGGATATTTTGTATTACCTGCAAATCTCTCCTCTCTCTCATATTCAATATATGTTTGTTCAAACCCAACCCAACTAATCATGCCTCGTATAAATCTATTTCTTTCAGGCATACTTTTAAAAGCTTCTACCACTTTTTTGTCTATAAGTCTGAAATCTCCAGTGTCCGTTGGTATATTCACTTCAGACATTAATTGCAAAAATTTATAGAAATATTTAGCAGTAATTACTTTAAATAAAGTTTCACCTTTTCTTTTCTTTCTTTTGGCATAAACTACATCAAACCCTTGTTTCCATTTATCTAACATATCAATTATTAGTTCTGGAGGATCCTGAAGATCTGCATCTATTATTACAACAACATCCCCACTTGCATTATAGACTCCGGCAGATACTGCAACTTGGTGTCCAAAATTTCTTGCAAAATCAATTATTTTAACATTTTTATCTTGATTAGCAATTTCCTTTAATATTTCTAAAGTTTTATCCTTACTTCCATCGTTAATAAAAATCAATTCATAATTTAAACTGTTGCCCATAAGGACCTTCTTTATTCTGCTATAACATTCATTAGCAACTTCTTCTTCAAAATACATAGGAATTACCACAGAAATAAGATTTACATTAATCAAAGAATAGCCCCCTATTTAAATATCCAAATTTTATTGAGCATATAATTAATACTCCTTAGTTTTATAAATATATTAATTATAGCATAGCTAAAAGCTATTTTACAAGAACTGGATACTTCCTTTAGTGTATTAAATATATACTATAAAATTGTTTTTATCTGAATTTAAGATTCTAAAGATATATTTTCTTCATCTTGATTTTTAACAATAGCATTTACGAACTTTTCTCCATATGGAAGGCAAAATTGTATGCATGGACCTGTTAATAATGCAGATATTATTGTACCTATACCAAATATTCCACCTAAGGCTAACCCTATTATTAAAAAGCTAACATCTAATGCCATACGAATCCAACGATATTCTAACTTAGTTTTATCTTTTATTATAAATGGAATAATATCATTTGGTGCAACACCCAGATTACTTGCTGAAAGTATAGCAAATCCAATTGAAATTAGAACACATCCCACTACAACTAAAAATATTTTTATAATAATACTTGAAGATGAAATTGGAAAAACTGAAACAGCCTTTACTCCAAGGTCAATAATAGGCCCTACTCCTAGCACGCATATAATTGTTCCTATATTTATACGGTTCCTTTCAACTAAAAGTATTATGCAAAACAATACAAATAAAATAATCATATTCGCATTTCCAGGTGTTTTATTTAATGAAAATGCTAATCCTTGAGTGAATAGTGTAAGTGGATCAGAACCAATATTAGTTTTTAAAAACAAAGCTACTCCAATCTGTATTATACTCATTCCTATAAAAAATAGAATTAGTCTTTTAATTAGATTTAGTTTTTTAGTCATATTCTTCATCCTTTTCTTTTTCAAGATTTTTATAATAAACTACCAAAAGTGCAATTGTAATTATACAATGATATAAATTTTTATACAAGTATATAAAATTTCAATTGAAATGGGTTAAGGCTTTGGCAAAACTCTATGAATTCTCCACCTATATAAGTGGTTGGTAATGTATATGCCACAGCCTTTATTGAATCTAGAAAATCCTTTGCTTGCACACCAAACATTCCGCTTAAAATCATTATTGCAAAATATAATGTCATAGTTATGGCGTAAGTTGACCCAAATTTTTTAAAAAATAATGCTATTTCATGAGCTAATACAAACAAAAATGTAGATAATAAATATAAGGAGACTATTAAAATAAGAGCTGAGCTTAAGGTTGGCACCTGCACTTTTAAGACAGAACAAACTACTACATTAACCTTTGATGATGTTTCTTTATAAATATTTTTATAATCATTTTTATCTATGTTTTTTATTTCCTCCCTGTGAGCACCATAGTATCTTACTTTTTCAATAAGCTTTAATATTTCATTATCATTAATAGTGCTTTTTATAGAAACCAATTTGTTAGAGTATAAATTCACTTAATGTTAACTCCAAAGATTTATTGTCATAGTAGGCTTGATATGCTCATCTTCAAGATCTGTTAGCATTATTGTAGGCATATGAAGGATTTGTTTTCTTTATATGCTCAAGAACAACTAGTCCACTTACCTTGGGCACCCTTATGTCTAATTTTGTATTTGCCTCCACGACATTTAGTATATTTCCATCTATGTCTTGAACTCCATGTATGGAAATAAAGTCCCAGTTAGATAATTTTTGTGGTGAAGCTAATGTTAACACTACTATTTTATTACCAATGTTCGCTTTAAATATTGCTGATTTAATAATTATTTTAGGATTATTACTTGATTTTTCAGCCAAACGTATATTTTATTAATAATCTAGAATTGCTTTCTATATTAAGTTTTATAGAATAAATACGATTAATAGATTATACAAATGATTTAAATGATCAAACCATTAAACTCAGTAGTAGGAATTGCAGCTATAACTGCATACCAAATGAAATGCTTAAATTACGAAACATAATTTTTTGAATTTGTAATGGTAAATTTATTCTAGAAATTCATGAGTTCTTAACAATATAACTATAAAACATATATATTATAGAATTTTAAGGGGTGATTAGTATGAAAAACATTAAAATCCGTACCAAACTAATTATATTAACTATAATTTTGATAATCGCAATATTTACATTAGGTTTCTTTTCAATTTATAATGGAAGGCAGGCTACTAATGGAATGCAGAATATATATGATAATAGCTTAGCATCTATTGTAGTCGGTGGAGATTTAAGAACTCAAACTAGAGCTAATAAAGCTAATTTACTTGATATGATTATTTCTAAAGATGAAAGCTATAAAGGCAAAGTAAATAAAGATATTGAAACGCGTAAAAAGACCATAACTGATGATATGGCTAAATTAAGCAAATTATCTACTGATATAAATCAAAAGAAACTATACAGTACAATAAATAGAAATCTTATAAAATATAGAGAAGCATTTTCTGCTTCTGTAGATATGGTAAAAGCTAATAAAATTGATGAAGCTTATAAAATATATGTTGAAAATGTTACTTTATTAGAAACCTATCAAGCTAGTGTAAGAAGTATGAATGATTATAATTCAAATAATGCTAAGGTCATTTATAATGATTATAAAACAAATGCAAAGACTACAGAAATCATGACATTCTTTATAGCAATTCTAGCTATTATTATAGCTTTGGTGTTTAGTATTTATATTATTTATAGTATAAAAAAATCAATTTCCAGTTTGTCTATTACAATAGATTCCATGAAACAAGGAGATTTTACAGTAGAAGTTCCTGAATACATACGTAGCGCTAAGGATGAGCTTGGGGTTATGTCTATGGACATATTTATTATGCAAAACTCTTTAAAGAAATTAATTGAAACTGTTAAAGAGGAGGCAATAAATGTTAAAGCTAATGTAGATGGTAGTTTGAAAAATATAAACATTATGAATAATAACATAGAAGATATTTCAGCAAGCACTGAGGAGTTGGCTGCAAGTATGGAAGAAACGGCGGCTTCTTCACAAGAATTGACAGCTACCACACAGGAAATCGAAAGAGCAGTGAACTCCATAGCTGAAAATTCACAAAATGGTGTAATAAAAATTGTAAATATACGTAAAAGAGCAGCTGATACAAGAGAAAATGTTGATAGATCACAGAAAAATGCTATTGATATTTTTCAAGTAACAAAAGAGGAGCTTGAAAAAGCCATTGAGAATTCAAAAATAGTAGAAAAGATAAATATTCTTTCTGAATCTATAATGCAGATAACATCACAAACTAATCTACTTGCATTAAATGCAGCAATTGAAGCGGCGAGAGCAGGAGAAGCAGGTAAAGGATTTTCTGTTGTAGCTGAGGAAATTAGAAAATTAGCAGAGCAGTCTAAGAATACAGTAATCGAGATACAAAGTATTACTTCTAAAGTTACAGGATCTGTTAATGATCTTTCTAATAGTTCAAATAAATTGCTCGAGTTTGTGTCTACTGATGTGCAAAATGATTATAAAACTATGATTGTAGTTGCAGATAACTATAGTGAAGATGCCGAATTTGTTGAAAATCTTGTTACAGAGTTTAGTTCAACTTCAGAAGAACTGTTAGCTTCAATACAGGATATATTGAAAACCATTGATGGGGTTGCACACGCAGCTAATGAAGGAGCAGATGGTACAATGAATATGACTCAAAGAATAAATGACATAACTTCAAAATCTAATGATATATTAGATTTAACAAAGAAATCACATGGTAGCTCGCAAAAATTAGAACAAGAAATTTTAAAATTTAAGGTCTAGTAAATGTATAAAAAGCTGTTAAAAACGTGAAAAATTCGTGTTATATTAATGAAAATTCGTTTATTTTGATTTATCAAGTTTAATTTGTTCTTCACCCCATTTATATAGTTCACTCAAAGAAGGAAGTAATGATTTACCTCTTTGTGTCAAAAAATATTCAACTTTAGGAGGAATTGTTTCATATTGAGTTCTAACAATAAGTTTATGTGCTTCTAATTCTTTTAAAGATTTTGTAAGCATCATATTAGTAATACCGTTGACGCTACGTTTTAATTCGTTATATCTAGTAGTTTCATTTTCAAATAAGCGCCACATAATAGGCAATTTCCATTTTTGGCCTACAACATTAAGTGCATATATAATAGGACAATTTGACTCATATATATTATCACTAGGTAATTCTGCTTTATAACCTATATTTTTATTCATATTCACGACTCCTTTAAATATAACAGTATATTTTATATACTAACACATAAAAAACTGCATACTTGTTTATTTATGCCTTTATGTTATATTAATTATAACAGAAACATTTTGAAATAGGAGATGGTAATATGAATTTTTTACAACTAGTAAAAGAAAGATATGCAGTTAGAAAATTTAGCAACAAAAGGGTAGAAAGAGAAAAATTAGATTTGATTTTAGAAGCTGGTAGAGTTGCTCCAACGGCTGATAATTATCAGCCACAACGAATACTCGTTATTGATAATGAAGACAGCCTGACTAAATTAAAATCATGCACACCTTATCATTTTAATGCACCTCTAGTATTGCTGGTGTGCTATGATTCCACAGTTAGCTGGAAAAGGACTTATGATAAAGTAGACATGGGAGTTGTTGATGCTAGCATTGTCACAACTCATATGATGCTTCAAGTTACGGACTTAGGATTAGGTAGCACTTGGGTAGGACATTTTAATGCTGATATTATCAAAAAAAACTTGGAATTACCAGAATATCTTGTTCCAGTGGCACTACTTCCAATAGGTTATCCAAGAAGTGATTCAGCTCCACATCAATTACATGGCAAGCGTTATGATATTAATAAAACAGTTTTTTTTAATTCTTTTGAAGGTATAACTCAGGGCAAAAATGATGAAGGACAACACGACCTACTTAAATAATGCAAATTGTCTAAAGTAGGTATTCATATAAATAATTTTTAGCAACAGCTACATCCCTTTTCTTTATTTTCTTGCACTGTTTGGAAAAATAATAGTGAGTTTTCACCCTTCGCTGTATAATCCAGACTGGTTCCATAAATATCTAAAATTTGCCTATAAAAAATTTTTTCACTAGAACGAATATCACGAATACGCTCAAGTAATTCATGCCAATAACTGCCTCCACCAACCTTTTTTAAAAGGTCATCATTCATTGCAAAACCTTTGATTAAGTATAATAATTTGAGTGTCATTTAAACTCATATCCATAGCCTCCAAGTCTCGTCTCGTTTCATATTAGTTGTTTATAAATATTATTTTTTATGCTGTCCCATCTGTTCTCAGTGTCACTAATGTTAACTTTATATATACTCTGCTCTTCATTAATTCTTTATGTGTTAATTTGACTCTTAGCATTTCCTTTAATAATTGTTCTAGAGTAACTATTTGTTATTTAATGTTTTATATTAAACCTCAAAAAATAACAAGTACCCCAAAGTGGCTTAAATACTCACTTCGTTTTTTAAAGACCGAAATATGTTAACTTATCAGTTTATAATCTTGCTTACTCTTTAAATCAGAATAGCTATTTTATTTCTCTATATTATTTTTATGCTTACCCCACTGCTTCTTATCATAATCCCAAAACTCAAAAATACCCTTGTCTGATATTTCTTTTGTTGTAGCATAGCCTTTATTTTCGAAAAATAATTCTTTAATTTCTTGTTTTATTATTTCATTCATACTTTCACCTCATTAACAAATGTTCTTCACTTGTTTTAATATGCAGTATATGTGTTAAATTAATTATACATCAATTATAATTTAACAAAACTACTTCAATAATTTATATATGTACTCCTTTTGTTAAACAAAAAAATTTAATATACTTAAAAAATGCACTTATTAAAGGGATTGACAGTGGCCGATATGCTCTATGTTATTGTTTAATGTTGTCATTGTTGGTATTTAATTATACAATACCTAAAACACATTTTTAAGTTAGGTAGTATTATTGCTCAGTTAAATTTAACTTAATGTTTAACAACACATTTAAATCAATCTTTTAATCAAAAAACTAAAATTACTAACTCTCAAAAGTTAATAATTTTAGTTTTCAATAAATTTTAATTCTATATAAATAAATAATTACATCACTAAACTAGTAGTTTATTTAAAGTAACAAGGCCTACAACTCCATCAACTACAAGTTTATTTTTTGCTTGGAAATTTTTAACTGCTACAAGGGTAGCAGAGGCAAAAATACCATCTGCTCCGGTACTACCACATGGGAATCCTAAAGTTATAAGTCTAGTTTGTAACCATTTAACTAAATTATTACTTGTCCCTATTCTAAGAATCACTTTAGCTATTGCACTATTAGTCAAATCACCTCTAACCCCATCTACAACTAACTTATTTCCGTTTTTATCTGTAATACCTGATAGATTACAAGCAGCTTGAAAAGATGCTACTACTGAATTTATAGGTATAATTTTACCGAGAACAGCTTTAATTATTGCATTTGCTATTAAATCAGCATTATACATATTCATGTCTTTTGAACTGTCTAAAAATGCACATTCTACAAGAACACAAGGCATAATAGTATTCTTTACAACAAATAAATGTGAGCCATCTTTTACACCTCTATTCCCATATCCAAGTAAAGCTATTTCATTGCAAATTTTTATAGCATAATTTTTAGCAGTTTGAGATATAACGTAACATTCTACTCCTTCACCACCGCCCATATTAAAATGAATGCATAGATGCAAATCTGAATTAGAAGCATTTGCTTTATTAACTCTGTATTGTAAAGATTGCCCAACGTTTGAAAATGCTTGTCCATAAGGTGTGCAATCTATTATTTTATCAGCAGTATTTTGTAGCTTTTTAATTATTTTACCTACAACTTCTTTATTTAAAGGATCTTCCTTTCTAAGTCCAATTGCTCCAACATCTGGAGTGCAATTATGACCAGCATCTATTGAAATTTTCATATATAAACCTCTCCCTAACTCTCTATTTTATTGATTTTTCTAACATGATTCTAATTCCAATGACACCGATAATTATAGCGGTAATAACTATAAATTTGATTTTTTATAGTCCCTCACTGGTTTCCGTTTAAGGCTATCAATCTTTTGTATTGTTTTCTATATAGATTTTTGTTTATTCCTATAATCTATATATGATATGATATTTGTATCCTTTTGGTAACCTTCTTCGTTTTATTAACTTTCCTATTATAATATATAGTTTGTTTAATTTGCAGCATTCTTTTATTATTAAACAACTAAAGCCATATGATGGAATTCAATATCCAGCATATGGCCTATTTCCGTATATTATTTTTAGTTGCCAAATATATTTATTTGTATTTTGATCTCAATTTAGGTCACAGGTTCCCCATAAATTGGGGCAACCCTTGTCCAACCTTTCAATTTTCCATACTTAAGATATTTATCATAATCTTCTAACTCTGCATTAAGGAACTCTTTCCATAATTTACGCAATGATTCGTTTCTAATACACTCAATGATTGCTCTGCCATGAGCATCTATTGAATTTAATTTCCAACCTAAAACAATTCGATACATAAACTTATCTGTGATCATTTCAGGATCAATCGGAGACTGAACGGGTAGTGCCGATCTGTTAGGCAACGGTATATTAAGCTTTAGAGATATCCCTTCAAGCGTGTTAAGTTGCTTGTAATATATAACTCATGTTGAAGTATTCCCTTAAACTCAGTATTATGAGCGAAACTAGCGAATATCACTATGAGTTCAGTTGGATCATATCTCATAGTGATATGATCCCAAATATGAAACGCTTCAGAAGTTGAAAGCTGTTCTTTTTCCTGCTTAATAGAAGTCTTGTAAGTAGGATATGTTTCTTCCCAGCCTTTTAATTTACCAAACTTATAAAGAATATCAAGATCCTCAAAATGAGTTATAAAATCTTGTATAATAATACCTCTTAAGTTATCATTCGTAGTGGTTGAACGACCTGCATTGCTAAGAGAGGACACCTGTGCTATGAGGTCATGGTATATCTTTTTATAGATATAATCATCTGTTACATCATTAACACGAGTTGCAAACTTCACGTCCACTGGAGGTCTGTTTGGCATGATGATACGATATTTTTCACCTAACTTCTCTAAATTATCTATTTGCTTTTCAAAATGTAGCTGATATTTATCTAGGATTATATCCCAATCTACGTCGTGAACAAAGTTCTTAAATAATTGAATCGTTTGAGTGCTAACATATCTTGATCTTAGAAGATTATATATATTAAATAAAGTAAAAACCTCCAGTTTTTACTACGACCTCTGAGGTCGTTACATAAACTGGAAGTTTGTGTTTGCTAATATTGAAGTTAAACTAATCAGCACAAAGTTTTTAAAAAAACGACAAAGCCCAGTAACCATTACAGTTACTGGGCTTTTATGGTGCGTCGGACAGGAGTCGAACCTGCGACCAACTGGTTCGTAGCCAGCTACTCTATCCAACTGAGCTACCAACGCATAAACATCATTATTATACTAGCATATTATATACTAATAGTAAAGATTAATTACGACATTTCTAATATTTCTAAAATAACACTTATAATTAAGACTCGTTTTATTGTTATATAATTAAGTCACTAATTTTAAATTCTTCTCTGAGAATCCCCATAATAATTAGATCCCTGTAACTACCATAAGAAAAACAAGTTTTTCTCTTTTTTCCTTCTTCAATAAACCCGCATTTTTTATAACACTGAATAGCTCTTGTATTGAAATCTAGTACTTCTAGCTCTACTCTATATGCAGCTGAGTCCATAAATAAATATTTTAGTAAAACCTTTATAGCATCTTGTCCATATCCTCTATTCCAGAAGTTTTTACCTATAGTTATACCTAATACATATACATTCTTAAATTCACTAATTTCTTTATAAGTTATATATCCTACAACTACACCTTTTTCATTTATAATGCTAAGATATTTTTTATCAAGGTTAACAAACTTACTAAAATTATTCAATATATCCTCTTTAGATGGAGGTAATTTAAAATTGCCATCAAGTCTTCTAACTTCTTCATCAGCCCAAATTTCAAAAAATATATTTAAATCTCTTCTCTCTACACATCTCAATAATGTTATATTACCTTTTAGCATATTTTCTCCTTAATAATTATAATATTTTTCTATTTACACCTAATTATAATACAGCATCTTATTATAATACAATATGTTATTTTTCAATTTAATATGTTATGTATTTATAAAATAAAGAAACACCTAACTATTGTTAGATGTTCTTGGTGGAGAAAGAGGGATTTGAACCCTCGCACCAGTTTCCCAGTCTATACCCTTAGCAGGGGCACCTCTTTAGCCACTTGAGTATTTCTCCATAGCTAATTTTTATGTCTTTATAAAAAAAAATGGTGGAGGAAGTGGGATTCGAACCCACGGTACGCTTTCACGTACGTCGGTTTTCAAGACCGGTGCCTTAAACCAACTCGACCATCCCTCCACGTCTGACGACAAGATTTATTATATCAGCATATTTATATCATGTCAATATTTTTCATGAATTTTATTACTTTAAATCGATTTCACCTTAAATGTGGTTAAAATAAAAAAACATCTAACTATTGTTAAATGTCTTTTTGGTGGAGAAAGAGGGATTTGAACCCTCGCACCAGTTTCCCAGTCTATACCCTTAGCAGGGGCACCTCTTTAGCCACTTGAGTATTTCTCCATAGCTAATTTTTATATCTTTACAAAAAAAAATGGTGGAGGAAGTGGGATTCGAACCCACGGTACGCTTTCACGTACGTCGGTTTTCAAGACCGGTGCCTTAAACCAACTCGACCATCCCTCCATAATCTAACAACAAGAGTTATTATATCAGCATAAATATTTACTGTCAACGTATTTATATGTTTATTTCTAAAATTATTTCTAAAATCTATCTTTTATCCTATATTTTAATAAAAAATAAACAACTTAATATTTAATATTTAAGTTGTTTATTTATACTTATTAAGTTATTGACCTTTTATTTAAATTATTTTTTTGATATTAATGTATTTGCACCCATATAAGGTAATAAGACCTTAGGAATAGTTACTGATCCATCTTCATTTTGATAATTTTCTAGAACTGCAGCTAGCGCTCTTCCCACGGCTACACCTGATCCATTCAGTGTATGAATGTATTGAGCCTTATCCTTTTTATCATCTTTGTACCTAATATTAGCACGCCTTGCTTGGAAGTCTTCAAAATTACTACAGCTTGATATTTCAACATATTTGTTGTAACTTGGCATCCAAACCTCAATGTCGTATTTAAATGATGCTGTAAAACCTAAATCACCTTTGCATATCTTAACTATTCTATATGGCAGCATAAGTCCTTGTAATACTGACTCTGCATCTACAAGTAATTTTTCAAGTTCTGCATATGAATCCTCAGGTTTCGTGAATTTAAGAAGTTCAACTTTATTAAATTGATGTTGCCTTATAAGACCTCTAGTATCCCTTCCCGCTGAACCTGCTTCTTGTCTAAAGCAAGCACTATATGCAACATGTTTTATAGGAAGATCTTGCCCATTTAATATTTCATCTCTATAAATGTTTGTAACCGGCACTTCAGCTGTTGGTATTAAAAAATAGTCTGTATTAGCCACTTTAAAAGCATCTTCTTCGAATTTAGGTAATTGACCTGTGCCAATCATACTTTGCCTATTAACCATATAGGGAGGCAGTATTTCTGTATATCCATTTGTATCAACATGGAGATCTAAAAAATAAGTTATTAGTGCTCTTTCGAGTCTTGCTCCTAATCCCTTATAAACTGTAAACCTTGAGCCTGTAATCTTTCCACCTCTTTCAAAATCTAAAATATCATTGCCTACACCTATATCCCAATGAGCTTTAGCTTCAAAATTAAAATTTGTAGGCTCTCCCCATTTTTTTACCTCAACATTGTCTTCATCTGTATCTCCGAGTGGTACATTTACATTCGGAATACTTGGAATACTTAACATAATATCTTTGATTTTTTCACCAACCTGTGATAACTCGATGTCGAAATTTTTAATTTCATCTGATAGTTTTTTCATTTCTGCCATTATTTCCGAAACATCTTCACCATTTTTCTTAAGTTTTGGTACAAGTGCAGATTCAGTATTTCTTTTATTTTTTAATTCTTCAACCTCAACTAATATATCTCTTCTTTTTTTATCAAGAGATACAACCTCATCAATCACTGATATATTAAAGTTTTCCCCTCTATTTTCCATTAACTTTTTTATTTCTTCTGGGTTATTTCTTATTCTTTTTATATCTAACATAATTATTCCTCCTCAAATATAATTAATTTCTTAAAATTACTCTACTAAAAATTACTCTATAATAAAATCATATTTCAATATCATTTCTTTCAACATTTTTTGTACAAATAATATCAACGCCTGTATTAAGTATGTTCTTACATACTACATCACCTATTTTTATAGGTGGTCCTACGTGAATTCTACTTAATGCTTTAGAACAATCAATCCATAACCTCGTATTAATAGGTTTGCTACTTTTTACTGGAACTACATTACATAAAGTAGATCCCTTTATCCTAACTAGTGTTGTTAATATCGCTCTATTTTCATAAGGATTGTTATCCGTTTCTTCCATCAAATAAACTCATCTCCTACATACTATCAAATTCTTTTATCCTATATAGAACAATATTAGAATTTTTCGAGTCCTTAACTATCTCAGTCATTTTTTTATTGGTTTCTCTTGCTAAAATAGAAACAATTTTATCTAAACAATGTGATCCTTGGCAACTTCCAAATGCAGCTCCCGTTCTTCTTTTAACTCCCTCGACAGTTCGCGCACCTAAAGGTCGCCTTATAGCATCTACTATTTCTCCTTCAGTTACATTTCGACATCCACATATTATTTTACCATATTTTTTATCTAACTTAATAATTCTTTTTCTTTCTTCATCCGACAATTCTCTAAACTTGTAGTACTCTCTTCTCTTATCATTGAAATCTTTTTTGAGTTTACATTTCATTTTGCTCACTACACTCTCACAAACTATATTTGCTATAGCAGGTGTCATTGTAACTATGCCATAATGTTTTCCTATAATTTGAATAAGTCCATTATCTATACCGCTATCATCAATCACTAATGGTTCCTCGAAAAATGGCCAATCCAAATACATTTTAACGTCCATATCATCTACTCTACTTGTTATTTTAGATACTCTATCAACCACTTCATTATAACCAATATTTTCTCTTGTACTAATAGCTGCTACAGTATCTCCCTCCATTGTTGGTAGTGTGTAAATTCTTTCACCTTTAGAATTAATCATAAATAATGCATGCGAAAATCTTGATTTTTCATTGCTATCTAAAAGTATGTATTTTAATATTCCTTCATTATCGCATATATTAATTTTTTTATTATTTGAAGAAAGCTTTTTATCATTTAATATACTGTAATTTTCAGAAGGAGTTGTATTTATTACAATTTTGCAAGTAAATTTGTTTTTATTAGTAATAACACTAAAACCTTTTGATATCTCTTTAATGTCTATTACTTCTTCTTCTAATTTAAATTTCACACCATTATCAAATGCTACTTCACCATAGGATAATGCTAAATCAAATGGACAAATTACACCTGTGTTTTTGGAATATAGTGCTTTTTTTATATCAACATTTAAATTTGGTTCCATTTCATATATGTATTCTGATTCTAAAATTAATACATCTTTTGTTCCACGCTGAATTGCTCTATTATATATTTTTTCAATTGTTTCAACTTCTTCATCAGTTTTAGCAATTATTAGAGAACCACATCTTTTAAAAGGAACATTAAATTTGGCGCTTACAGTATCCATCATTTTATTTCCCATACGTTCAAGTTTTGCAGTTAGACTATTCTCACTTTCAACACCATCATATACCATAGCAGTGTTTATTATTGCTACATCATCAGCTATATCATAATCTTTTTCAATAACAGCAATATTGAGATTATATTTTGAAATTTCATAAGCCACTGCACAACCAATTATTCCCCCACCTAAAATAAGTACATCATAATCCATTATAACCCTCCACCATAACCTAAAACTATTGTTTCACATTATTATTATATCCTTTTTTTCAACAAGCGACGCAATATGTTCGAATTTTTTAAAAAAATCACTAAAAAAAGAAGAACAGAAATCTATTCTTCCTTTTGTTAGCAACAGAATTATACTTCTAACTTTCCTCTAGTTTTCTATTGTTTTATATTATAACTAAAAAACATTTTCTTTAAACTATCTTTATTTATAGGTTTATTTAAAACAAAATCAACGTTAATCATTTCTTGATCTTCAAAAGATCCAACCCACCCTGTCATAAGGCAAAAATATGTATTTTTGTTTATTTCTTTAATTTTTCGAGCAACTTGAAATCCATTAATACTCGGCATAGTAAAATCACATACAATTATATCATATTTTCTCCTTTTTAACTCTGAATCTAAATTGTCACATCCGCATGTTTTTATTTTACATTTTGCAATGGACTTTATCATACTAGAAACAACAGTTCTTATTTGCTCCTGATCATCAATAACAAGAATATTTCCTTCAAAATCAATTTCACGATTTAATATATCATCACTCTTTTTAATTAACTTCTCACATATAGGCAATTTAACAATAAAAGAAGTTCCTACATTTTCTTCACTTTCAATTTTCATACTTCCTTTAAGTGAAAGTATTATATTATATGAAATACTTAATCCAAGCCCGGAACCATTATTTCCTTTTGTTGTGAAAAATGGCTCAAGTATTCTTTTTTGAATTTCTTTGCTCATTCCCATTCCATTATCTCTTATTTCTATAACAGCTTTACTTGCTTTATTTTTTGTAATAATCTCTATTACACCGCCTACAGGCATAGCTTCTATAGCATTTCCTATTATGTTTATAAACACCTCTCTTATCTCTGTTATATTTCCTAACACAACCTCATTAGATTTTAATTCTCTAATTATATCTATTTTTATACCTTTAAAAATACTTCCTGTTAACCACTTACTTTTCGTTAAATCTATTGCATCAGATATTACACTATCTATGTTGAAAATTTCTAAATCTTCGTTATTATATTTTTCAGTTAATCTTTTTACCTTATTGGCAATATTAATCCCATCATAAGCACAAATCTCAATAACATTAAGTAATTTTAAGTTTTCTTTTTCCTTAATTGTATCCCTTAATAGTTGGACGGACCCTACAATTGGTGTAAGTATATTATTAATATCGTGGGTTATTCCTGCAGCCATTTCACCCATTGCTCGTAGTTTTTCGTTTTGTATTAGTCTATTTTGCATTATTTCATTTTGATATATTAATAAAGAGTTAGACTGAAGCATCCATATTGCTTTTTCTATTTCTTTTTTATTTGTAAATTCCATTTCTTTATTTCTATCTATAATAATTAACGTTTGAAATAAATCGCTAAAATTGCATAATTTATTATATTTGTATACATTATTATAAATATAAACCATATTAGAAACATTATCTTTTGAGGTGTCTATTATCTTTTGAACACACTTAATTACAGATTCTAATTTAGAATCTCTTTTAATTACATTTTTAAAGTCCCATATTACCCTCAATTTTTGCTTACTAACGAAAATAATATCAATAATTTCTAAAAATACCTTACAGTCATAATCGAATTCAGCAATATTATATGGTTTTATTTCAAATTGGTCCTTATTTTTATTATCTGCTATGAACTTTTCAACGTCATTAGAATTTTTTTCAATATTATTGGAAAATATATTATCTGTAAAAAAAATGACTTTTTCATTATTTATAATAGCATCTGAAATATATTTTTTTAATATTGTAGGTAAATTATTAATATTTAACTCATCTGTACCAATACATAATGAATTTTTACCACCCCTATGCAAATTTTTATTTATATATTTCATAACATACCCCATACCCCTCATACTATTATATTTTCACTCTCTCATATATATACCTTTTTCGACATTTTATTTAAAATTCCTTTGTTTTGTTTTACATTTCTCTCATTAATTTCATTATTACATATTATTCCTAAATTGTACCATAAAAAATAGAGCATATAACAATATATGCCCTAAGATAACATTTTATGATAACATAACGTTATATCTACTTTTGTATTTCGTTTAATATATCTCCTAATTGTTTTATAAATGCCTCATATTCATCCCATTTGCCATTTTTTTGAGCCTCTAACGCCTTGTTGTATAAATCTTTAGCAATTTTGATATTTTCTAATGCTTTTGTATTTAAATTTAAGCTATTTACTGCTACTAATGCATTATTTTTATCCGTATAATCAAATATTTGCTCTAGTGCAGACTCTATATTATCAGCTAAAATTATTTTTTCACCATAAGACACTATAACCTTTTTCATCTCTGGTATGCTTTTTTCTCCTTTAGCTCTTAAATACATAGGCGCCACATAAATCAACGAATTTTTAATCGGTATAATTAACGTTTCTCCAAATTGAACTTGTGAACCTTGTGTATTCCAAAGTGATAATTCTTTAGATATTATAGTATCTTGATTTATCTTTTGTTTAAATAGTATTGGACTATATATTGTTTCCTTTGATGGTAATTTGTATAAAATCATTTTCCCATAATTATCTCCATCCATTCTTGCCCCAAATAAAGATACCATATTTTCTCTTCCTTTAGTGTTGAAGTATTCAAGTAGAATCATTTCTTCGGTGCTTTCATTTGGCAAGTTCATCATTAAGTATGAGGCTTCACTTTTCTCATTTTTACTCTCAACTTTCTCTTGATTTGTAGCTATAGACCACACATCATCCCCATTATAAAATACTCCAGGATCTGCTGTATGATATTTCCCTAGTACATTGCATTGTATATTAAATAAACCTTCGGGATATTTAAAGTGTTCTTTTATACCACTAGGAATAGACTCTGAACTCTTAAATAGCTCTGGGAATATCTTTGAATAGCTATTTACTATAGGATCATTTTTATCAACTATATAAAATACAGGCTTTCCATCTACTGCATCAATAACAACTTTAACTGAATTCCTAATATAATTCACCCCATCTTGTGGTTGTGAAAACGGATATCTGTTTGTTGTTGTATAAGCATCCATAATCCAGCATAACCTTCCATTGTTTATTACAATGTATGGATCACTATCATATGTTAAAAATGGAGCAATTTTTTTTACTCTATCAACTATATTTCTATCAATTAATATCTTACTATACGACGTAATATCGTTGGATAATAAAAACTTAGCGCTTTTTTTATTTATTGCAAATAGGAGTCTATTTACAAGGTTCATCTTTATCCCTGCTTTTCCATCGTAGTTATTCACTTGATTTTCTCCACCCTTAGGGTAATCAAACTCTCCAATTTTTGTATTTACTATACTATAATCATTGGTACTCTCACCAAAATATATTCTAGGATCTTCTAATTTTATACCTGTTTCATTCTCCAGTGGTATATTTTTAATAACAAAATCTGGCTGACCTTCAATTGTTACTGAGTTCACTTTACTCATAGTAACGCCATATCCATGAGTATAAACTAGATGTCTATTTTGCCAGGTATTTGAATTGCCTTGTAATGAATCTAAATTAATTTCTCTTGGTGCAATAAATACTTGATTATATTTTCCATTTATATTATACCTATCAATATCTATATCATTAAATCCATAATAATACCTTAAATACTGAAATTGATTATAAAATTCAAGTGCTGGCTTATAAGAGTTAATTTTTATATTATCGATTGTATCTTTGTTTAAATTAATGTCATCTTTAGTTAAATCATTTTTTATTTCTAGCGGAATTTCTTCTATACTGTTAATATTAAAAGCTTTTCTCGTATTGTCTATATTATATTTAATATAAGGTTCTTCTAAAGTTTTTTCATTTGATTTAACCTGATATTTTTGAACTACACTCGATGTTATATTTTCTCCAAAAATTAAAATAACAATTACAATTATAGATACAATCATAGGTTTTGCTTTTAATCTTAATACACTGATAAAATTAACTAGCGCTGCAATTAAAGAAACACCTACTATTATTTGATAAAATCTTAAGGTTACATTTACATCAGTATAACTTGCGCCAAAGACTATTCCACTTGTTGAATATACTAAGTTCCAAGCCCTTATTAAGTATCCAAAAGATAATAGTAAAAATATTAGTGAAGATACGATTGCAAGCTGTCTTCCTGCAAATTTAGTCATTCCACTTCTAAAACTTTTAAATTTAGAAAATTTAACTCCTTTATTAGAATTTAATATATGATTCTTTGCAGTTAATATAATATACGTTATTATTGTAATTACCACTAATAATACTAGTATTATTATTAATGCTTGATACAAAGCTTCAATTAATGGCAGCTTGAATATATAAAATGATATATCGTTCTTAAACAATGGGTCTACAGATCTAAAACTTGTAGCATTTAAAAACTGTAGTATTTTATACCAATAGTTAGATGCAAAAATAAAAGATATTATAAAAGAAATTATAAGATTTATTGAAATACTAATTCTACGTTCTAAATTTTCTTTGTTTTTATTCACATTAATTTTATTTACTTCAATTTTATTCAGTTTGTTTTTATTCACTTCAACATCTTTTTTCCATCTTACAATGCTGCTTTTAAGATCTTTATAATATGTCCATATTGCAATAGAACTTATTATAAACACTGGTACCATTAACTTTATAATTGATGTTAATTTAGTAAAATATACAGATAAATAACCCACTTCCTTAAACCATTGTATATTTATAGCCAAATCAACTATATTACCCAAAAAGGTTAGAACTAATAATATGAGTCCTATAATAATTACTATTGTCTTGTTTATCTTCGTAGACCTCACCTCATATTTAATATTAATAATTTACCTAAAGCTTATTTTGTTTCAATCGCAAAAAATAAATTAATCAGAAATTAAATAATTCTTATCTTTTAGTTCTTTTATAATTGCTTCTATAATTTCCTCATTATCTGCTCTTATGGTATGTAAATGTATACCTTTAGTTAAAGAAGATAATGGCTGGACACTTGATTCTTTAAATTTCTTTGTAAATTCTTCAATTTCCATAATAGTTTTTATCATAAGCATTGACCTTATTTCGCCATATAAAGAGTGTTCTACTGTTACATCCTCTACTACTCCTCCGAATTTAACAATACATTCAAGCTCATTATATATATCATCTCGACCATGTGAAACTGCTATTACTCTCCGTACATAATTACTTTCTTCACTAGGTATTAAATAACCTTCTGGAGTTGCAATTATGTTCACTCCTTCTGCTCTTATAATTGCTATATCTTTCACTATCACTTGTCTTGTAACCCCTAACTGTTCTGCTAACAATTGACCTTTATACGTAATATTATTTTTAATTAGTAAATCCCTAATATATGTTCTTCTTTCCTTTGAATTCATTTTATCCTCCTATTATTTGGCTCTAATTATATTCTATCACTCTTTATATATTTTTAGAATTATTTTATAATATATATAAATTGGACAACAAAAAAGAAACTATCTTCTAGCTTCTCAATTTCTATCATCACATTCTTTTAGTAAATCTAATTCTATATCCCCAATTATTTTAGTGTTGTGATGATTTTTAACTAAAAATAAAAATCTATCATCATAACCATGTTTTTTTAATAAATTATATCCTATATCTCCATGATTATAATACACATTAACATTTTTAATCTTCTTAAATGCTTTAATTTTTCCGTTTGTTATATTATGCAATACAACCATTATAGATTTATCTATCGGATTCATATTATTATGTGTTTTACCTATATCATGTAAAAGTGCAACCTTTATCAAATCCTTTACTTGTAACTTTCTCTGGATGCAAGTAAATTTCACATCCCTAGCTACATTTATACAATGTTTTTGCTCATAATTAGGTAGTTGATTAAATAATTTCAGCTCATATGTTTCTAAATTTATTTTAAGAAAATCTATATCTTCATCATTAATCTTGGAAAATATTGATCTATAAAACTGCTTTACTCTATATAATGACATCACAAGACCTCTTTTACATTTATATTTATATTATTACTCTTATATTATAATGCTTTTTATATTATAGATCTATTCATTATCTATATCATTGAAATATGGTTGATTTTTGGATAAATAAAAAAACAGTCCATATTGGACTGTTCTTTTGGTGGAGATAAAGGGAATCGAACCCTTGACCCCCTGCGTGCAAGGCAGGTGCTCTCCCAGCTGAGCTATATCCCCTTATATGGTGGACCTTCAGGGACTCGAACCCCGGACCGAC
>Ga0209123_1000673_pt1 | contig 40722 bp, 37 predicted proteins | sample BarGraIncu00431A_FD_184500 | JGI IMG/M metagenome (GOLD analysis project Ga0209123, IMG submission 184500) | Arctic peat soil microbial communities from Barrow, Alaska, USA - Barrow Graham LP Incubations 004-31A (SPAdes) (version 2) | ecosystem: Environmental > Terrestrial > Soil > Wetlands >...
ATTCATGGTATTCAATTAAATGGTATCCCATCCGATCCGGATAAAACGTTATGGCTCAATTTCTACTCGTACTATTCGTTGGACCAATCGTTGAAAGATAAATTCAAAATATATTATGTGTGGTACTACTCCAATCTTATCAGTGTGGCTGATTTGGGCATTGAATTTAGAAATGAATTGGATAAGAGAACTGAATTTGCAGGAAAGCAACTATCCATTATTGCTCATAGTATGGGAGGCTTGATTTCCAGAGCATTTATGAATGCTACCGTTAATGGAATAAGAGGAGGTGACAGGGTTGAAAAGTTGATTACATTAGGAACACCTCATCATGGAAGTCCCATGGCTAATGGATCATCCAGATACGGTGTACTCGATCCTGTTATGCAGTTCTATGTTTCAATTGCCGATCAACTTTATTACTCGCAATACAATCCAACTACCTATCAGTATAACCGATCGGACTTACGATGGGATAATTTTGATAACCTGCTCAACTACACTACCTATGCCGATGAAAAAAATGATTGGCTCGCGGGTACATCCATGAATAGCGACAGAACCTATGACAATAAAATTATAGCCTATGCCGGCAGTTATGATGCTAATGATAATAATACAACGTATGCAGTAACTGATCAAATTTTAGCCGCTATGTTTACCTTTAAATTTTCGAAAACAGAACTTACCGATGGGATTGTGCCTTACTCCAGTGCTTCATTTCAGGGTCATACACTCAGGAAAGATATCCGTTTTATGAAAGGCTATAACCATTCCAGGCTTGCTTCGGGCATGGTAGGATTAGATCCGGTCTTGTATGGAAATCTTAAAGCAGACCTATTAGATGGAAGCACGGCTATACCGGAATTACTTGCATCGGCTGATATAAAAGTTTATCCTAATCCTACTACCGGTAAGTTTGATATTTCAGCAGTAGATAATTTCAGCAATCGGTTTAAAGTAGATATATTTGATTTTCAAGGTAAAATTATCTATTCAACAATCTATACCGGGGATGGCAATAAAATTAGTCTCGATATAAGTGCTTATCCAAAAGGATTGTATTTGATTAAGTTGACCAATGATGAAACAACTTATTTGAGGAAAGTTATTAAGGAATAATTCGAGTTGGGTCACGCGATTTTTAATCGGGGTAATTAAAGAACGCGATTAAAAAATCGCGAGACACACTTTACGGATAATCATTATTATGTTTAATTAAAATATAAATTAAAGAGTATGAAAACATCACTAACTATCACACTGATTTGTATCCTTACTTTTGGATTCAATGGACAATCAAAAGGTCAAAACCTGACGATGTTACAAAAATCAAAGATTGAAAAACAGGTTGATTCAATCTTTATTACTATGGTAAAAGCAGCTGAAAAAGTGGACTATGATAAGATAAGTACGGGTGTTGATGATAGATATAATGCCGGTTTTATTGTCAATAATACGTACTTTACGAAATACGATTCATTGATTAATATTTTAAAATCAAATATTCGAAGTGGGGCAACACAACGTATTACTATTCAACATAAGAAGATTACAGTGCTATCAAATGATATTGTTCTCCTTACAGCCTCAGGGGATTCAAGTATTGAATCAAATACCGGACAACCCTTGAATATAAAATTCTTGTGGTCTTTTGTTTATGAAAAGATTAATAATGATTGGAAAGTAATTCAATCGCATCAATCACTTGTAAACTAACAAGTAAACCAATTAACGACATCATGAAGCTTTGCTCCCGTTCAATTGCTTCGCTACTAACCTAAATTTAATATATAAAATAAACGAATGAAAAAGAAAACCACAATCTCTATTTTGATTTTACTACTTGCAATTTGTACGTATGCACAAAAAAATGTATCCATTTATGAACTTGGCGATTCAATAGTGAAATACGAAACGAACTTTGATAACCTGATTAGTAACTGGAAAATTGAGAATGTAACCAATGCTGATGATTACAGGTTATTTCGTTATGCTTTAGTAGAGACAATAACTGATTCAATCAAATATAATCATTATAGGAATTTTTTTTCAGGAGATGAAATCCTTACTTGTTCAACAAGTGCCGAAGGAGGAGAAAAGAATGGTCAAAAGTATCATAAATTTTATATAAGACCGGGTGGATATGCACATAGCGAGTTTTATGATATAAGAGGCATGAGTGAAAAACAAAAAACAATATATTCGGACGATTTCAGACAAAAAGCTAAAGATATATTAACGAAGGATTTAAACATCGATAAAGTGAATCTCAAGCATTATTCTTATTTATATCACAAAGTCGATACAGTATGGCATGGTATTGATCGCTCATCTCCTATTTCAAGTATAAGGCAATCCACTACTTCAACTAATATTGCATCACCGGATTCAATATCAAGTAATTATATTGATGCTTTCGTTTTAGGGAAAAAGAAAGTAGATGAGTTTAATACAAATGAAATTAGGCGTTTATTGTTGGAGCAATTATTAATTGAACGAACAGGATTTCAATTGAATTTTAATAGTCAGGTGCAATTAGGTGATAAGGTATATGCCATTCGATTTTTATATATTGGGAAACTATATACCAACTATGTAATATGCAGTTCTAAAACAAAAAAAGTAGTTGTGGATTACTTTTTTAAAAACATAAATATTGAGCAACCAAACTATTTGATACGTACCGGAAAAGGAATTTGATAATAGAATGAATAGATAGTGAATACTCTTGCAGAAGGAGGAAACCATTGGTGGCTGAAAAATAATAAAACCGTAAAAAAACAAATAGATATGAAACGAATAATCTTTTTACCACTTCTCTTTATGTTCGTTCTTTTTAGTAACGCTCAATCAAAAGAAGTAAAAGTGGATAATGATTTTTTCCTTTTGGGTACATTGGATGATTATATGGGACGAGAAACCTATAAGCATATAGCCAATAGGGTAGATGCGTATTATCAGAATAATAAATCACTGGTTGTCTATATTTGCTCTATTTTTAAAGAAGAATATCCCGATTTGATATATAAAACTAATAGTTATAATAATGACCGGTTAGATTTGCTGTCGAAGTCGTTGGCACAAAAAATGAATAACTTCTATGACTTCAAATTTATGGGCGGTGGGAAATATATTGGGAAAGAAGATATTAAGACACTTAGACTTGATACAATAATGAAAAACAAGAGTTTATTCTATACGTATTTTGACTCAACTTATATCGCGACATTAAAAAAGGATATTTTCAAGAATGATGTTGAAAGACTATCCTATATAGCAGGAGCATACCAACGGTATGGAGGAAAAGAGGATTCAGTTTTTACTATCACTATGGCTAATTCTACCAGCAAAGCAAAAGTAGTAGCCGAGCAATTGAAAGAGTTGAAATGTATCAACGTAAGTTTCGTTGAGAAAACTGAAATATGTATTCCTTGCAGGAACGCAGTGTATTTTACTCCAACTGACATATTGAAAAAATATTTCGAAGCTATTAATCAAAAGGTAGCACTTATTTCTGAACGAAAATAAAGAATGAAAATGCGGAATTAAATAAAGATAACATTAATACAATAAATTATGGAGAAAAATGACTTAAGACTGCTTATATCAATAGATGATAGAATAATTGCAGAGGACATACAAAACATTTTGGAAGAACATGAAATCTATACTATGTTAGTTTCAGACAATCCTGCCTCCTCCATTCTAACTACATACAGTGGATTAAATTCCATTGAAAGTATTGATATTCAAATAAATAAAAATGACTATCAACGAGCAATTGAAATACTTAGTGATAGTCCGTATAAGGAATTAATTGACCCGGTATTATAAATTGACATGATTCTTTGAGGTTTTTAAAAAATCAAACAAAATAAGGTAATAAGGTTGGGTGTTGGTAATGTATATTTTGTACTAAGGTTAAGAAATTAAAATGAGTTTTGAACGCTTTGATATAAACGGTCTAATATGAATTTAAAAATTGTTCTTGATTTTATCGAATCAATTAATTGTGCCAACATTGATAGACTTTATAACCTAATGAGTATCGATCATGAGTTTATTGATTCTCGTGGTAACAGTATAGTTGGCAACCACAATATGAAAAAAGCGTGGGCTGGTTACTTCGATTTGTTTCCGGATTATAAAATCGAGATAACAGATTCACTCCAAAATGATTCTATAATAGTACTTTTAGGCTATGCCAGCGGGACTTATAAAACAACCGGTAAAAATGGGGACAATACTAATCATTGGAAAATTCCGGCATGATGGAAAGCAATAGTTGTAGATAATAAAATAAAGCTTTGGCAAGTATATGCTGATAATAGTGTAGTAATAGAAATAATGAATAAAAACAAATAAATACCGCGCAAGCGGCAACTAATCATACAGTAAACTTTAGAAATACTAGTAAAAAATTATGGAAATAGACATTAATCAAAAGAAAATTTCAATTGGTGACAAGTATCAAATTTTCACCGATGGACAACAGACTTATTATGCAGCCAGAAAATTATTTAATTTCCTCCCGGTTGTAAATCTGTTTGAGAATAAGTTTGAAATGCCAAGAATGACAATTAAGAAAAGACTTTCCTTATTTAAAGCAACCTATGATATTACCCGGTGGGACAATAATGTTTTTGAATTCAGAACTATTTCATTTTGGAAACTACATTACAATTGTCTGGTTGGCATGGACTCTTATGATATTTATGGTCATAGAGGTAGAAAATATTCAATCTTCAAGAACGACATACAGGTTGCCTGGTGGGATAAAAAAGCGGTAACCTGGTTTGCGGGTGACAACTATAAAATTACAGCTGACAAAAATTGTGATATCAACTTACTCATTTCGTTCTGTTTAATTATTGACAATTTCACCAGCGATAAAAACGAGGGTAATGCTGTCAACATTGACTTGGGTAACTTTGGTTTTCAAACAAAGAAATTTGATGTAAACTGGAATCCAAAATATTAATAAAACAGGCTTTGCTAAGGTGGATAATTTATAATAGAATGAATACTGAAAAGTAAATGAAAAATAGTACAACAGACTTTAATATAAAATGAATTACATAATGATTAAACAAGAATTTCAAAAGGAAAAAATTATTTCAAGATTACAATTTTTCAATTACAAGTACGAACATAGAGGAACAAGAATAAAGATTTTTCTTCCAATGTTTTGTTATTTGCAAATTGATTTTCCGGCAGATAGAGTCAAAATAACATCCCATATTAATTTTGGATTCAAATTTCTTCCTCTCGAATTAAACTTTATAATTTATGGGTTTATTCTTTATCTGCTGACATGGTTTCAATGGTCAATCTTGAATAAAGGAATTTTTATGCTCATTGGTTTATTCTTGCTGATATTTGTGATTTGTGTAGTCAAGATTGAATCTATGAGAACCATAGTACATAACTGGATAGAGAAAGATTCCTTAACCTAATGGTATTACTGCTTCAGCAAAATTGTGTCGTCTAAAAATGTCAACAGTAAAGTTGCTCATAGAATTCGTGCGTCACTAGGTTCAAGCTTTTTTTTAAGACAAAACAAAACAAAGAAAAAATCATACAACTTTTAAAAAAACAATACAACATGAAACAACTTATTATTTATTTTGCAATTTCATTAACTTTTATATCATGCGGTTTAAATGACAAAAAAATTACTCAAGCTGAATTCGAACGCTTGTTTGCGCACGACTCAATTATATCTATAAACTTGAACAACAATGACAATGTAGCCAGAATATGGGTAAAATCACTTAACGAAAAACATAAAGATTATATTTTGCCAATTGAATCAGCTGAATCGTTTGAAATCTCTTTCAAAAAATTGAGGGACAGATTGGATGCTCAGAAAATTTTCTCAAGTTATAATATATCGAGATCGTCCGGACCGGAATGGCCTATGTATATTATTCCTTTTATATATTTATTATTTTTGCTTGGTTCGTTGATTCTGTTCTTGATTGCAGTTATAGATGTTTTAAAAAATAGATTTGAGACTGCAACAGATAAATTGATTTGGTTTTTAGTCATCTTATTTGTACCCCTAATTGGACCAATCTTATATTTTACTATAGGTAGAAAACAGAAAGTAATGAAAGTGTAGGGATCAGAATTGTTTTTAAGGGTATAAAACACTTTTTCCACAGAATATATCGTGAGGTAAAAAGAATAATAACACCACACTTAGCACTTGATAGGTTGATTTCGACAAAACATTTTTGCGAATTGGAACGTTAACTTGATAACAATAAAAAAGAATAGATTATGGCAACAATTTTTAAATCGAAAGATCGTGAATTTCACGAAAATGCCAATAAAATAGATAATTACAGAATATTTACAGACCTGTCAAGGATTAAAAAAGGGATAAATCCTGAAAACTTAAACTTTGACTTAAGACAATTAAATCCCGGTCAGTATTCTGCACCTTATCATTTTCATATGTATGCCGAAGAATTATTTATGATTATCTCCGGAAGCGCAACTTTAAGAACTTCAAAAGGATTAGAGATTGTAAATAGCGGTGATTTAATTTTTTTTGAGAAAGGAGAAACCGGTGCACACCAATTATATAATCATACTAATGAAACTTGTATATTTCTGGATATTCGGACTTATATTGGATTCGATGTCTGTGAATATCCCGATTCGAATAAATTATTAATTGCACCTACATTCGAGATATTCGAAAAAGACACACAAGTAGGATATTTTCAAGGTGAGGAAAATATTACTGAAAAATGGAAACAAATTGAGAATAAAAAGGAATAATAATCTGCTTTGAAAAGCATGTTTCATTTTGCACGGTCCGCATATCTGATAAGTTAAGTTGAAAAGTTTTTAATCTTAGCGTTTACAATCAATATACTACCTTTACAAACGAACTGAAAAGTAAACAAACTAAGAATAAAAGCTATAACAACTAAAACAACTAAAACATAAAATGACAAAATCACTAAATCTGACATTGAGCATTTTTTCATTGATATTTACGAGTATGCTCGTTTTTGCTTCGCACTTAGAATATGATATTGCACACAATTTTATTGGAGTAATTTTAGAAATGGTGACTATTCCAATAATTCTAATGACAATCGCATTATTAGTGTATAATGCGATTAAGTGGACAAAAGAAAAATGGTCTATTAAAAATTCTAGTTTTTATGCATTAATTGTTCTTGTTATGTCAGTAGGAATAATGGTTATGGCAACGATTCATTCTCTTTAAGGATTCTGTACATTTGACAAAAATTGATTTTAATCTACTTTAAAAACAATGGCAACAATATTAATCACAGGTGGAACTGGCGTTATAGGCAAACATCTTTCTACGAAATTGAAAGAAAAAGGATATAATGTATCCATTTTAAGCCGAACAAGTAGTAATGACACTGACATACGTTCTTATGCCTGGAACATTGACAAAAATGAAATTGAGCAGCAGGCTTTAGAAACTGCCGACTACATTATTCATCTTGCAGGTGCAAGTATTGGCGATAAAAGATGGTCAACTAAAAGAAAACAATTAATTATTGATAGCAGAATTAAGTCTGCAGAATTAATTTTTGAGAAATTAAAAGAAAATAAATGCAAACCAAAAGCATTTATATCGGCATCAGCTATAGGATTTTACGGTACAATAACTTCAGATAAGATATTTACAGAAACAGACCCGCCTGCAAATGACTTCTTGGGCGATACTTGTCGGCAATGGGAACAATCTGCAAACAGATTTGAAGAATTGGGAATTAGAACTGTAAAAGTTCGGACAGGTCTTGTTCTAACAAAACAAGGAGGAGTACTTTCAAAGATGATTTTTCCTATTAAAATGGGAATTGGATCAGCTATTGGCAGCGGACAACAATATATGCCCTGGATACACATTGACGATTTATGTGGTATCTATATCAAAGCCATAGAAGATGCCCAAATGAACGGAGCTTATAATGCAGTAGCACCAGAACATGTAATCAACCATGAATTTACCAAAACACTGGCCCGTGTTCTAAAAAAACCTTATTGGTTCCCGAACCTCCCGGCATTTCTGTTGAAACTGATTTTTGGGAACATGTCCGAAATCCTTTTAAAAGGAAGTAGGGTATCATCTGAAAAGATTACATCAGCCGGATACCAATTTAATTTTACTAATCTTGAAAGTGCTTTATCAGATTTATTAATAAAAAAGCATAATGAGAATTCCCTAAACTCTTTAAAACGTTGAATCAAAAAATAACTTTAAGTTCTTTCCATAAAAAAAACTGCCACCGAAATAAATCGATAGCAGTTTTTTAGTAATTAGAATGATAGTTTACTTTTCGTCTGTCAAATTGATATTTGAAATTTCCCAAGCCAAGGCAGTTCCTTCAGATACATACTTGAATGCAATGGTGATTTTCTTATTTGCATAAGCCACTAAATCAATTTTTCCTGAATTCAGGAATGTAAAGCTATAAGTAGTTGGATATGTAAATGTAAGTTTTGTCCAGGTAGCTTTTGTTACATCATTTGTATAGTCAGTAGAAATATAAGCACTGGTTAAAGTTGTTACAGCTAGACTTCCACCATAATTTACAGCATGATCAAAAGCAAGTTTTGGATTTGCACGATTATACAAGTCAATTATTGGTGATACTAACCAAGTTTCGCATGCTCCTTTATTATAAGCATTAGCTGCCATACAACCGTTATTGAAGTTTCCCCAATACCAAAGATACGTTCCTACAACTTGTTGTTGAGTAAATGTACCAATATCTTTTGAAAATGCTTCTTTGAAGATTAAAAGATCTAACCACTTACCACCTCTATATACAAATGATTTTGTCAATTGGCTGGTAGTATTGTAATTAACCCAATTAGTTCCATCATAAGCGTAAACAGTAGTTAGTTGAGTCATTGTATTTCCATAATTGTAACGAATCAGTTTCAAATCTCCTTTTACTGCATAAGCATATGTTTTTTTCAAATAGATAGGAATATAATAATTCGGATCAATAGTTGAACTGAAGAAATTGCCTTTTCCAGGTTGTCCGGTAGCATTTCCCATAGATAAATAATCTATTGGATTTACCAACGTATATTTATTGGCAGCAGCAATAGTTGTTGTATCGGCACTCAGATTAGCGTTGATAGTTGCAGCTGAATTTTCACTTACATATGGGTACTTTGTTGTTAGTAATAAGGGAATAGACGCACTGGCTGTGGTACTGGTCATGAAATATTTATTTGTACCTATTGCTGTCGCAGTGGTTGAATCTGCTTTTGTTTTAGCAAGTGCTAAAGCCGCTTTACTAATAGTTGTATAATCTGCTGTAACTAATGTATATGTATATGTAGCTACGTTTGTTGGTGTTGCTGCTTGATCAAATCCGGGGAAATTTGTAGCATTATAATCGCATGAAGTAAATATGGTTAATAAAGCCAAACTTACTAAATAATATATCTTTTTCATTGTTCTATTTTTTTTAGAATAAATATTTTTTTAGAATCTGATTTTTAAAGACGTTGACCAGGTGCGTCCAAAACCATAAAATACAGAAGCCGTTTTCCAAGTATGGTCAGCACCGTCAGTAGCATCGGTTATGTATTCCTGATCCAATAAGTTGAATATATTTCCGGTTATAGATGCTTCGTATGTTCCTATTTTGAAACGATAATTTGCTGAAAAATCAAGAGTTATTGCATCAGGAATCATCCAAGGTTGAGCAAAAGTAGCAGGTGCTAAGCTGGTTCCCACCGATGAAATATTAAAATATGCGTAGTTCTTTCCGAAATAATTACCGTCTAAACCAATCCGAAAGCCTTTCAAAATCTGATAATCTATTCCAATAGCAGCAGTGTTTTGAGCAGCATTACCTACTTTAATTCCTTTTAGATTTACACTTGTAAATCCTTGTTGCGGACTTAACATAGGTACTACATTTCCATTTACATCAACAGGCTGTCCCTGACTGTCATACAAATATCCGGTTGCATTGTTTTGCCATGTATTGTCTTCTATAGAAATCATACCTCTTATTTCCATATCTTTTGTCGGTTTAGCAACTAATTCAAGTTCAATACCCTGATAAAGTGAATTTACGCCTTGTGCATTAACAACCAAACTAGCCTGTGTGCCTGCATTAATTGCCCTAACCATTGTTTTATCAATCCAGCTTGTACGGTAAACATTCAGGTTTGCTGTCAAGTATCTTGATTTAAATCCATAACCAAGTTCCATTGAAAATGCTTTTTCATTTACAGCATTTGGATTTAATTCATTACTCGTTAAAGATTGAAGAAATGCACCTCCAGAAAAGAATGGAGCACGTGAAATAAAACCTATATTTGCAAAAACATTGTTTTTACTATCGATATTATAATTAGCACCACCTTTTGCAGAATAACCAAGGAAATTTACCGTTTTGGATAGCGCTTTTGAAGGATCGTAATAAAAACGATCGTAGCGCCAGTTAGAAGTATTTGATCCCGAAACAGAAATGAAAGCGCTTAATTTATCTTTATTATATTCAGCCTGACCAAAAAGACCCTGACTTTCAACAAAACCATCATAATCGCGGTATACTACATCACCTACTTTTAATTTTCTTGTTTTCCAGCTTTGGTCGGACAATAATGGACGTAATGAAGTAGCATCAATAAAGAAACTACCTCCATATAAATCAGTTATCTGATTGGTGTGAGTTCCTTTATAATAACGTAAATCCAAGCCGCCATAGAAATCAATATATTGACCAATTTTAGTTGTGTAGGTAGATAAAGCGCCAACCCAAACATGTTGATTGATAGCTGTGGACATAATCATTTTTGAACCGTTTGTGTTTGCAGGATCAGTATTCAACGCATAAATTGCTGCATAATCAAAAGATCCATCTTTATCTCTGAAAGTAGTATTAGGTACACCACCTGTTGAACCATACCAATTGGTACGATCAGCACTTGTATATCCTTGACCGCCCCAGCCACCGCCATTACCCAAAGAAAGGTAAACGGCAGTTGAAAGACTTGATTTTTCATTAATTGTCCAAAAATGATTCAATGAAATCTGAGGTTTGTCATAATAATTGTAGGAAGATTGTTTCCTTTGTCCATTCATATCAAATCCATATGATGCATTGTATTTATATTTCAACGGTTGTTTTTGCCATTCAGATATTAATAATTTGTCACCACTATTACGTTGATTATGCCATTGAGGTGCAGAGAATGCAGTAAATGAAAGTTGATGAAAATCGTTAATCTTTTTAGAGATATTTACGAAATATGAATATGCTTCATATTCAGTTCCCTGAATATATCCATTACTTGTAGTTTTCGAACCTAACAAAGTAATTGCCCAGTTATTGGCAGTTAAACCTGTTGAAACTGAAAAGCCGATTTTTTCATATCCATCGTTCGCGATGCCGTACGATACTGAACCGCCTTTTTCCTGATCTGTTGAGCGAGTTAGTACATTAATAGACCCACCCAAAGATGGTGCAGCTACTTTGGATGCTCCTAATCCGCGTTGAACCTGCATTGAACGTGTTACATCACTTAATGCAGCCCAGTTTGACCAATAAATTCCACCCCATTCCATATCATTCATTGGAACTCCATTAATCATAACCGCAGTATTTGGTGCTTCAAATCCGCGTAAATTAATACGTGAATCACCATAACCTCCACCTTGTTTGGTGGCGTAAACACCTGGAGTCGATTTTAAAATTTCTGGAAATTCCTGTGTGCCTAATTTAGTTTCAATATAGGCTGGATCAATAACTGAAAGAGCAACCGGAGTTTTGCGACGTATTGCAATTGATGAAGTTACCGTAACGTCATTTAGTCCAATAGCCTGACTTTCTAAGACGATAGTACCTAAATCTGAATTTTTTGTAGAAACTTTAATTGTTTTAGTTAAATATCCAATGTAGGATATTGTCAATTCTTGATTTCCATCAGGAATTTTAATGGCAAAACTGCCATCGAGTGCTGTAGGAACTCCTAATCCAGAGGCAGGATTGAGGACACTTACTCCAATAAGAGCTTCATTGGTAGTTTTGTCCACCACAATTCCTTTTACCAGTCCTTGAGAAAACGATAGTTGGGCTATCATAATCACAACAAAGAAAGAAAAAACTTTTTTCATAAAGTTGTTTTAATTAATTAAATGTAGTTTTGTAATAATTGGCGCAAATATAAGCTTTTTAGTGTTAAGAAGTGTTTCAGTTGCATGAATATTTATCAACAATTGATTCAATATATATTAAAATTAGATGTATGTTTTGTAAAATATAGATTAGTTTAATCAATTATATATTAAAAATGCATTTTAAATCTTTGATTATATGTAATTTAATTTTTTATGAAATTGTAACTTGAAAAAAACAAAGGTTTGGATAATTGTTGATAAATAATTTAGAAATGTAATGTGTATTACAAAATTTAATTTAATTATTTCAAATTCAAACATAATTGGAATCAAATTTATAATTGTAATATAACCAATATCTACATTAGATTCAAAAACACTATCTTTGTGCCGGTTTAAAAGGTTTGAAGTAGAATGTACAACAGTATGAAATTTATGCGCAAAGCAATTGCTTTGTCGATTGAAAATATAAATAATGGGGGTGGACCTTTTGGTGCGGTCATAGTTAAGGATGGAAAAATCATTGCTTCGGGAGTAAACCGAGTAACATTGAATATTGATCCAACAGCACATGCTGAAATAATAGCCATTCGCATAGCTTCAAAGAAATTAGGAACGTTTGATTTATCGGGTTGTGAAATGTATTCTTCGTGCGAACCGTGCCCCATGTGTTTGGGTGCTATTTATTGGGCGCATCTGGATAAATTGTACTATGGAAATAAAAAAATTGATGCCAAAAACATTGGGTTTGATGACTCTTTTATTTATGATGAAATTGAATTAAAACTTGAAAAAAGGAAATTGAAATCAGTGCAACTTCTTTCTGATGAAGCTATTGTAGCTTTTCAAAAATGGACGAATATTGAGAATAAAGTTAGATATTAGTTGATTGGGTAATTAGATAATTGGTTATTTAGTTGAAATTCGGTGGTTTTGTTATAAATTTGAGAATATAAAAAACAAATACATATGGCAAATAACTTTGAATCATTGGATGTTTGGAAAGAGTGTCGTATATTCAGAATACAGATTTCAACTATAGTCAAAACATTTCCAATTGAAGAAAAATATAGGTTAACAGACCAAATAATTCGATCCAGTCGTTCTGTTACAGCAAATATTGCAGAAGGTCACGGACGTTACCATTTTCAGGAAAATAGTCAATTTTGTCGACAAGCACGTGGATCATTGACAGAAACACTTGACCATTTGCTAGGTGCATTAGATGAGAAATATATAGATGAAATTCAATTAAATGAATTCAGAGAACAATACGAAAAATGTATTAAATTATTGAATGGTTATATCGGCTTTTTGCAAAAACAAAAAGACACCTACAATACTAACTCGATTAAATAACTAAATAACCAATTAACCAATCAACCAATCAACTAATCAACCAAATAACCAATCAACTAATTACCCAATCAACTTAACTGAATTTCAACAACTCTTTGCTCAACATCCCCAAGTAAAAGCACTTGTAAATTGGGTATCCTCACTCGAACAGAATTTAAAAATTTCCGGTCTGAGTGGTTCTTCGTATGCATTAGTCACAGCTTCACTTTTTAAAGCAAAACCTAATACACATATTTTAGTTCTAAACGATGCCGATGAAGCGGCATATTTATATAATGATTTAAAGCAACTCCTATCAACTGAAGAAGTTTTTTTCTTTCCATCCTCATTCAAAAAAGCTATAAAACTTTCGCAACTCGATGCTGCGAATGATATTTTGCGAACCGATGTGTTGAACCGTTTGGCAAATACTTCGTCACCGATACTGGTTGTCACTTATCCTGAATCATTGATGCAGAAAGTCGTTTCGGCCGAAAATATGCAAAGAAGAATGTTGCAGATGAATGTTGGTGAAAATCTTGGAATCGACTTTGTTGTTGAAATGCTAACCGAATATAAGTTTGAACGGGTTGATTTTGTATATGAACCGGGCCAGTTTTCGGTTCGTGGTAGCATTGTTGATATCTTTTCGTACGCCAACGAATTGCCATACCGTTGCGACTTTTTTGGTGATGAAGTTGAATCCATCAGGGTTTTCGATATTGAAACGCAGCTTTCGAAGGAGAAGAAAACTGAGATTATAATCATTCCAGATTTACAACGAGATACAAAATCGCCTCATGTTTCATTTTTTGAATTCATAACTGCGAAAGCCTTGTTTAGTTTTGCGAATGCAGGTTTTGTGCGCGAACGAATCAATCAATTGTATAATGAAGCATTGGTCAAAGCGAATGAAACAGAACATAAAACTCCACATCTGGGAAAAATTCAAATTACCGGAGATGAATTTGTTGAACAAATTCAATCGTTTCGTAAAATAGAGTGGGGGACAACTACCTATTTCAAACAGAATAAATCTATTGAATTCAATACTTCGCCCCAACCGATCTTTCATAAAAATTTTGATCTGGTGGCTGAGAACTTGAAACATAAACTGGATGAAGGCTATAAACTCTTTATTCTAAGCGACAGTGTAAAACAAACCGATCGAATTGCTTCCATTTTTGCTGACCGAGGTGATCAGATTGTTTTTCAACCAATCAAAAATACACTTCACGAAGGTTTTATTGATCACGACCTTTCCCTGATTTGTTACACCGACCATCAAATTTTCGACCGTTTCCACAAATACAAGCTTAAAACAGACAAAACCCGTCTCGGAAAAGTGGTAATGACACTTAAAGATCTGAATCAATTCAGATTAGGTGATTATATGGTGCATGTGGATCATGGTGTTGGCATATTTGGAGGATTGGTTCGTACCAATGTGAATGGGAAAATGCAGGAAATGGTGAAACTCATTTACAAAGACGATGATATCATTTTTGTAAGTATTCACGCGCTTCACCGCATTTCTAAATATAAAGGCAAAGAAGGCGAAGCGCCTCGCATTAATAAGCTAGGCTCCGGTGCCTGGGAACGACTCAAGGAACGCACTAAATCGAAAGTAAAAGATATAGCTCGAGAGTTGATTAAACTTTATGCAAAACGTAAAGCGGAGCAAGGTTTTCAGTATTCGCCGGATAGTTATTTGCAACAGGAGCTCGAAGCTTCGTTTATTTATGAAGATACGCCCGATCAGATAAAATCGACGGCTGACGTAAAAAAAGACATGGAATCATCTTTGCCAATGGACCGCTTGGTTTGTGGCGATGTGGGCTTTGGAAAAACGGAAGTAGCCATTCGTGCTGCTTTCAAGGCAGTTACCGATAGTAAACAGGTTGCGGTATTAGTTCCAACAACTGTTTTGGCTTTGCAACATTATAATACTTTTAAAGAACGTTTGAAGGATTTTCCTTGCACCATTGAGTACTTAAGTCGCGCTCGTTCTGCCAAACAAACTAAAGAAATACTCGATCGACTTGAGAAAGGAAATGTAGATATTGTTATAGGAACACATAAGTTGGTTGGTAAATCGGTAAAATTCAAAGACTTGGGATTGTTGATTATTGACGAAGAACAAAAATTCGGAGTTACAGTCAAAGAAAAGCTGAAAGAAATGAAAGTGAACGTGGATACACTCACCATGACTGCGACACCAATTCCGCGAACATTGCAGTTTTCATTGATGGGTGCACGCGATTTATCCATTATCAACACGCCACCACCAAACCGTTATCCGATTCAAACCGAAATACATGTATACGATGAAGATGTGATTCGCGAAGCTATTCAGTTAGAAATGAACCGGAATGGTCAGATATTTTTTGTCAATAATCGCATTCAAAACATTTACAATATCGAAGCCATGATTCGGCGGCTTGTTCCGGGCTGTCGGGTAGCTGTAGGTCACGGACAAATGCCGGCTGATAAACTGGAAGAAATTATTGTCGATTTTATTGATTATGAATATGATGTGTTGGTTGCCACTACCATTATTGAGTCCGGTATTGATATTTCAAATGCCAATACAATAATAATCAATAGTGCTCATAATTTTGGGTTGAGTGATTTGCACCAGTTGAGAGGGCGGGTTGGACGAAGTAACCGAAAAGCTTTCTGTTACTTGTTGGCACCCGAAATGAGTTTGCTGACTCCCGAAGCACGCCGACGATTACAAGCTTTGGAAACCTTTGCAGAATTAGGAAGCGGATTCAATATTGCCATGCAGGATTTGGATATTCGTGGTGCCGGAAATATGTTGGGAGCGGAGCAAAGCGGATTTATTGCAGACTTAGGCTACGAAACGTATCAAAAAATTCTGAATGAAGCTGTTCATGAACTAAAGGACGAAGAATTTGCTGATCTTTATGCCGACGAACGGGCTGAAAATGCATCGTCAACCACATTTGTAACTGATTGTCAAATAGATTCCGATTTGGAAGTATTGTTTTCAAATGAATATATTGAAAATGTTTCAGAACGTATCAGTTTATACCGGGAATTGGACAATATAAATGATGAAGCTGAATTACTGGAATTTGAAAAGCGATTGGAAGATCGTTTTGGAAAAGTTCCTACAGAAGGAAAGAGTTTGATGTTAGTTGTTCGACTTCGTTGGTTGGCTATGCGTTTTGGAATTGAAAAACTGGTTCTGAAAAACGAACGTATGACCGCTTTTCTGGTTTCAAATCCTCAATCGCCTTATTATCAATCCGAACCTTTTGGACGGTTACTTCAATATATGACTTCCCATCCCCGCCAATGCCAGCTTCGCGAACAAAATCATCGTCGTTCGGTGGTGTTTATGGACGTAAAAACGGTGGAAAAAGCATGGGAATTACTTAGCAGCGTTGACAGTTGACATTCATGTATTCGATTTCATTTTTTCAGAATTCCGAAGTAAAATGAAATTTGATATTTTTGAAATCGTTTTGAGCCATTTGTAGTACGTAACCGGAATCAGCCAGAAATACATCACGTCCTTCTTTATCTTTAGCCATATATTGTGCTTTACGTTTCTTGAAGTTATCCAGTTCTGTTGCATTATCACTTTCAATCCAACAGGCTTTATAGAGCGAAATAGGTTCCCAACGACCTTGCGCACCATACTCATGAAGTAAACGGTATTGAATCACTTCAAACTGAAGCTGACCTACTGTTCCGATTATCTTTCTTCCGTTGTATTGATTTGTAAATATTTGAGCTACACCTTCGTCCATTAATTGATTGATACCTTTGTCCAACTGTTTGGTTTTCATTGGATCGGCATTTTCAAGGTATTTGAACATTTCCGGTGAAAAACTTGGTATTCCTTTGAAATGAAGTTCTTCACCGCCAGTCAATGTGTCCCCAATTTTAAAGTTACCGGTATCAGGTAAACCCACTATATCTCCGGCATAAGCTTCGTCTACCGTTTCTTTCTTTTGTGCCATAAACGCAGTAGGAGAGGAGAAACGCATCATTTTTCCATGACGGATATGTTTGTAATTTACATTTCGTTCAAATTTCCCCGAGCATATTTTTACGAAAGCAATACAACTACGGTGATTGGGATCCATGTTGGCATGGATTTTAAAAATAAAGCCTGAAAACGCTTCTTCGTAGGGATTTATTTCACGTTCCAACGAATGGATTGGTCGGGGTGAAGGCGCAATTTCCACAAAACAATCAAGCAATTCTTTTACTCCGAAATTATTTAATGCACTACCAAAGAATACCGGAGCCAATTGACCTGCCAGGTATTTTTCGTTGTCAAATGCAGAATAAACACCGTTAATCAATTCCATGTCATCACGAAGTTTCGCAGCATCGTGATTGCCAACCAACTTATTTAAATCAGGACTGTTAATATCTGAAAGTTCGATAGATTCACTGATGGATTGTTTGTTTGGTGTGAAAAGTTGAAGATTCTCTTTGTAAATGTTGTAAACACCTTTGAATGAAAACCCCTGATTGATCGGCCAACTAAGTGGACGAACGCCAATACCAAGTTCAGCTTCCAATTCATCGAGCAGATCGAAGGGATCTTTCCCTTCACGATCCATTTTGTTTACAAAAATCATGACAGGCGTGTTGCGCATACGGCAAACTTCCATCAGTTTTCGGGTTTGTGCTTCCACACCTTTGGCAGTATCGACAACGATAATTACACTATCAACGGCGGTTAATGTGCGGTATGTATCTTCAGCAAAATCCTGGTGACCTGGTGTGTCGAGAATATTGATTTTATAATCGCGATATTCAAATCCCATAACCGAAGTTGCTACCGAAATACCACGTTGTTTTTCAATTTCCATCCAGTCGGATGTAGCGGTTTTTTTGATTTTATTTGATTTTACAGCTCCTGCTACGTGAATGGCACCACCAAAAAGAAGCAATTTTTCGGTTAGTGTAGTTTTACCTGCATCGGGGTGACTGATAATGGCAAAGGTGCGTCGACGTTGTATTTCGGATCGTAAAGACATTGTTATTTAGTTATGAGTAAATTTGCTTTTTGCGGGTGCAAAGGTACGTTTTTTGAATCAAATTACAAATATCAGAATATCAATTGTTTTGAGCTTAACTCAAGATACTTACTTCTAAATTTGGTTGTAAACTTGACAGACTAATTAATTTCAAAAATTTATAAAAATCAAATTTAATAACGTTATATTTTGTATAATTGCTTTGTTTATTGCACAAATAACTTACATTTGTGCAATAAATTTTATATTTAGATTATAAATTGAACGAAATTTAATTCAATTTGTTAGAATGTAGTTAATAATTACCGTATAAAGAATGAACAAAAACAAAGTATTTGAGCAACGGCTTAAAACGTTGCAGGAGATTGAAGATAATGCAGCCACCAGGCAACATTTAAAAGGAAAACTCACTGCGCGCGAACGTATTAATGTACTCTTTGACGAAGGAACTTTTTTTGAATTCGATGCTTTTGTATCTCCTTCTCAAATTCCATTGAGTAGCAAACAATCTAATTTTGGTGATGGAGTGGTTGTTGGTCGTGGTTTGGTTCAGGGACGAAGCGTTTTTGCTTATGCACAGGACTTTACAGTATTAGGTGGTTCGCTTGGTTATGCTCACGGTATGAAAATAGCCAAAGTCCAACAAATGGCTTTGAAGCTTGGTGCACCTATTGTTGGTTTGATGGATTCGGGCGGTGCACGTATTCAGGAAGGTGTAAAAAGCTTATCTGCTTATGCCACCATTTTTCGTAATAATGTTCGTTCTTCAGGAATTATACCTCAGATTTCAGCCATTCTTGGACCTGCTGCAGGTGGTGCGGTTTATTCACCTGCATTGACTGACTTTATTTTTATGACCAATCAAACTTCGTATATGTTCGTTACGGGGCCCGATGTGGTGAAAGAAGTATTGAATGAGGACATAGATATGGAAGGTTTAGGAGGTGGCAATGTTCATGCCAGCAAAAGCGGTGTGGCTCATTTTGTTTCTGATGACGAAGAACACACTATCATGTTAATTCGTAAATTATTATCGTATATTCCATCCAATAATTATGAACCATTACCGGTATCAAATATAATGAGTTTTTACCAGACCCGGCAGGAATTTCTGGATAAAATTATTCCTGATGATCCTAACCGTCCATATGATATGAAAGAGGTAATTAATATCATTGTTGATAAGGATTCATTCTTTGAAGTTCATGAAAAATTTGCACAGAATATTTTAGTCGGTTTTGCCCGTTTAAATGGTAAATCGATTGGAATCGTAGCTAATCAACCTAAAGTAATGGCCGGTACGTTGGATATAAATGCCAGTGTAAAAGGTGCCCGTTTCGTTCGGTTCTGCGATGCATTTAATATTCCTTTACTGATAATGGAAGATGTTCCCGGTTTTCTTCCGGGTGTAGAACAGGAACACAATGGAATAATCCGAAATGGAGCAAAGTTACTCTATGCATTTTGCGAAGCTACTGTTCCGAAAATCACCATAATTACCCGCAAAGCTTATGGTGGAGCTTATATTGTAATGAGTAGTAAAAACACTGGAGGTGATTTTAATTTTGCATGGCCCACTGCCGAAATTGCTGTTATGGGACCTGCCGGAGCTATAAAAATTGTAAATAAACATGATTTGGCAAAGGCAGAAAATAAAGCTGAATTAGAAAAGCAGTTAATTGATAAATATAAAAATGAAGTAGCAAATCCCTATAAAGCCGAAGAATTTGGCTTGATTGATGAAGTAATTACACCATCTGACACAAGAAATAAACTTATAATATCATTTGAGATTTTATCTAACAAGCAATATTATAAACCTGCAAGAAAGCATGGGAGTATTCCTTTGTAGTTTAAAGTTAATTGGTCAATTGGTTGATTAGTTCATTCGTAAATTAGCTCAACGGTTAATTAGTCAATCGGGGAATTAGTTTGTAAGTGAATATTAAATTTAAAAATGATTAACAGACAAGCTAATAAACCAGTCAACCAATTAACCAATCAACCAGTCAACCAATCAACCAGTCAACCAATCACCAATCAACTAAACATAAATGAAGAAACGACTTTTAATTGCCAACCGGAGTGAAATAGCCATACGCATCATTCGTTCAGCCCATAAATTGGGCATGTTGGCAGTGGTTTTTCAAAATGATAAGGAATCAGATGCATTGTATTTAAAATATGCCGACGAAATTATACCGGTTCGCGATGCAGGAAACGAGAAACCAATTTTTCTGGATCCTGATTTAATAGTGAAACTGGCTCTTGAACATAATATTGATTTAATTCATCCGGGATATGGCTTTTTGTCCGAAAACCCAGATTTTGCTCAACTTTGTGTGGATAATGGAATCAATTTTATTGGTCCTTCACCTCAGTTAATCCGTGATATGGGATTGAAAACGGTGGCTAAAAGCATGGCTATCAAAGCAGGTTTACCTTTGGTTCCGGGAAGTGATGGACCGGTGAAAAATGCTGAAGATGCAAAAATTTATGCTGATAAAATTGGTTACCCTATTATTCTGAAAGCATCTGCCGGTGGTGGTGGACGTGGAATGCGTATTGTAAATAAGGTTGAGACTATCGAACGCAATTTTAAATCGGCTTCAGACGAGGCATTGGCTGCTTTCGGAAATGGCGATATGTTTATTGAAAAATATTTACCGAATCCAAAACATTTGGAATTTCAGATTATGGGGGATAAACATGGAAATGTGATTCACCTGGGCGAACGTGAATGTTCGATACAACGAAAACACCAGAAATTAATGGAAGAAGCTCCTTCAGCCAGCGTAACCCCCGAAATGCGAAAAGAAATGGGCGAAATGGCCGTTCGGTTTGCCAAATCAATCGGTTATTATTCGGCTGGAACCATTGAATTTATCATGGACGAAGACGGTTCCTATTTTTTCATGGAAATGAATACGCGCATTCAGGTGGAACATCCGGTTACGGAAATGGTTACCGGAGTAGATTTGGTAGATTGGCAAATACGTGTGGCATTGGGCGAAGAACTCACATTAAAACAGGAAGATATTCATATAAATGGTTGGGCTATTGAATGCCGTGTCAATTGTGAAGATCCGCAAAATCGCTTCAGTCCGCAGACCGGATTTATTGATAAAATTCATTTTCCGCAGGAAAATTATATTCGAATTGAAACCGGTGTGCAAAGCGGTTCGGTGGTGACGCCTTACTTCGACTCGATGATTGCCAAGATAATTGTTCATGGAATGGATCGGGAAGATGTGATAAAAAAAACAATGGCAGCTTTGTACGAATTCAGTTTGATAGGAATGAAAACAACCATTCCATTTTGCCGAGCCGTGTTACAACATCCGGAATTTGTAAATGCAACTTATACTACCCGTTGGGTTGAGCATGTTTTTAGTCCAGAAATGCTTGAAAATGAGGAAGATGAAATGATTGGAGCATTGGCTGCAACTATTATGTATGCTTCAGAATACCTTCAACTTTCGTCAGATTTACCTACGTATAAAAACGATTCTTTGAATGTGTGGGTATTGAATAAGAGGTTGAATTATTGACCTCACCCCAGCCCTCTCCGAAGGAGAGGGAGAATGGTAATAATCAAGATTAATCAACATAACAATTTGGTAATTCATAATCCAATTGTAAATTGTAAATGAAAAAATTGTAAATTTGAATTATGGGAACAACCTATATTTATAAACGCGATGCTTCGCGATTGTTTATCGCTTTACGCGAGAACGGGAAACGATATAAAATTTATATTCCAAAAGAATCAAAACCGGTTATTGACGGCGAAGAAAAGGATATTGATTTTGTGGAACAGGAAGATTTTCATTACACTTTTGATTGGAATGGAAAACGTTTTCATTGCGAGCTTGTTTCGCGCGACCAAAATAAGGCAATTATAAAAGTGAATGGCGTGGAATACAAATTCAGTATTGAATCCCTGTTTTCGTATATCCGCCATGGAATGATCGACAAAGATTCAACTCAGATAAACCAAAACAATATTAGTTCACCCATGCCGGGTAAAATTGTGGATATTTTTCTTTCTGAAGGCGATTTAGTAAACGAAGGCGAACCAATTCTGACACTCGAAGCCATGAAAATGCAAAATGAAATTTCAGCCAATTGCAACGGAATTATTCGTAAAATCCGCGTTCAACAAGGGCAATCGGTAATGAAAGACGAATTGCTGGTTGAAATCAGTTCTATTGATGTATAACCCCAACCTCAGAAATAATTAAAATTGTATTTTGAAAAATGGAGTTTGTCTTTTTAAAGATAAACTCCATTTTTTTGTATGTCGGGTATAGTACTTATTCTAGCGAGGTTTAAGTCCTAGTACACGCCTCGTTGAAGGGAAGTGTTAGCGAATGACAAGGGTGTCCATCGTGAGGCGGAATCTGAAAGAAGTCATCAGCAAATTTAGCGTTCTAACGCACAGAAATCTGATATAAGGTTAGTAAGCAGAGGGTGAGCGAACAATGGATCGCGTCTAGCCCAAACTTCAACCGTATCTGCATACAGCATAAATCAGATAAAACCTAAAGAAAGACAAGAGCTTTATCCCGAGAGCTCTTGCAATGTGTCCAATACATGTAGGACAAAGCTATTAGTGATAATATTTCAAGCATTGCAAGAAGTCAGCAGAAGCCATAGTAGTTATCAGCAACGAGCCACTGCCCGATATAAAAGGGTTGAAAGTGGAGGTCTCTGTAAGTCAAAGCCTTTTGCCATCCATTTTTGATTAAATTTCATGTTTGTAACAATAAAAAAATGTGTTACAAAATACATACAAACGCGAGTCATACATTATTAACTTGGATTGATTTAAAAAAATATCAGGAGGTTCTACGAATAATTTATTATTTAAAAATTGAGGGGAATTATTAAACAATATCAAAATTGATGTGTTTAATTTTAAACGGTATTTCAATTATAAATAATTAATTACAAAAAAAATTATGGCATTACAAGTAGGCGACAAAGCTCCTTCCAAACTGGGAGTTAATCAGGATGGAAAACAGATAAATCTATCTGATTTTGAGGGTAAAAAACTGGTATTATATTTTTATCCAAAGGACAACACACCCGGATGTACGGCTCAAGCATGCAGTCTTCGCGACGGATACGACGAATTGCAAAAAGCTGGATACGAAGTGATTGGCGTGAGTGCCGATAGTGAATTATCACATCAAAAGTTTATCAAAAAGCAAGATTTGTCTTTCAACCTGATAGCAGATACAGATAAAAAATTGTCAGAACTGTTCGGCACCTGGGGTGAAAAATCCATGTACGGAAGGCAATATATGGGAATGTTCCGAACCACATTTATCATTGACGAAACCGGCACAATTATTCGTGTTATTTATCCCAAAGAAGTAAATACAAAAGACCATGCTTCGCAGGTTATTCGTTGAATGATGAATCCAAAAATCAAATTACTTTTGTAGCTTTGCATAATTATTATATTGTGTTATATCTTTTATTTAATGGAATCAAGACAGTTTCGTAAAATAGAGATTATTCATTCAACATATTGACAATTAATCATATGTACTTGAAATTAAAAATCAAATTTTTGTTTATTGGCTTTCAGCTTTTCATATTCACATCAAATGCAATTTCTATTATAATACCTCGTGACACCAGTTATACTACTTATCAATCATGGCAAAAGATTAAGAAGACTTATCCAAATATAAAGATAGTTGAACGAATCAATGATCAATCGATAATTGAAATCAATAATATTGTATATGCTACTGTTAGAGATTCATTATATCAGAAAAGAGACTTGCATCTGGATATATTCCGTCCAAAAAAGCAAGGTAAATATCCTGCATTAATTATGTTACATGGCGGAGGATGGCGATCGGGCAATAAATCAATGGAAGCTCCACTGGCACAACGTATTGCTTTGCATGGATATGTTACAATACCGGTTGAATATCGTCTTTCAACAGAAGCAAAATACCCGGCAGCCATATTTGATATTAAAGCAGCTATTCGATGGGTAAAAGTTAACGCTGGAAAATATAATATTGATACAACATTTATAGCTATAGAAGGCAGTTCGGCCGGAGGGCAACTGGCTGCTTTGGTAGGTATGACCAACAATGTACCCAAATTTGAAGGATCAATTGGTGTTACTACAACAAAAAGCACCATTCATGCGGTAGTTGATATTGATGGAGTTCTTGACTTTCTGGCTCCGGGTTCGTTGAATTTGATTCGTAAATCTAACGCCTCGGATGTTGATTGGCTTGGAGGAACATTTAATGAAAAACCTGAAATATGGAAAGATGCTTCACCAATTTATTGGGTTAATCAACATTCAGTTCCATTATTGGTTATTGCCAGCACTCAACCCCGTTTTCATGCGGGACGCGATGAAATGATAGATATGATGAATCAATTCAACATATATTCCGAGATTCATACTATTCCAGCTAGTCCACACACCTTTTGGTTGTTTTATCCTTGGTTTGATGCTACATTTAATTATTTAATTTCATTTCTAGATAAAATGCATAAATAACTAAACGAACTGAATCTACCTGTTTATTCGATTTATTTATATCCAATGCCTTATGATAAATTAAGGTTAAGCTTAGTTGTTCAATTATCTAATTAATGTAATTTGAAAAATAAATTTGGTGACGTTAAATATAATTTGTATTTTTGGAACGAAATATTTTATAGTGGCATAAATTGATACACCAAAAATTCAAAAATAATTAAAAAATTAATCAGATGAAGAAGTATTTTGTAAAAATGTTTTTTGTTGCCGTACTTGGTATGGTTATTAGTAATGCACAAGCTCAAGGACTTAAAGGATTAATTGATAAAGCCAAAGGAGCAGTAAGTAATGGTGCCAATAAAAAAGGTGGAAGTAAAGATGATTCAAAATCAACTCGTGCTATTGGCAAACCGCTTGTTGTGGATGTAAAAAACGCTGTTTCAGAAATCAGATCTTTGACTGGTTTGACAAAAGCGAATTTTGAAAAGAAAGTCAAAAGTATGGGTTATGTTGAAACTACTGATGACACAGGTTTATTTGGAGGTGGAACGGTTTACAAATCAAAATCGAAAGGAAATGCTTTGACAGCCAAGATGGGAACCCGCGGCGGTGAATCGCTAACGATTGAAGTTTCAAAAATAGTTTATAGCAAAAAGCCCGATTTTACAGCTATGAAACTCAACTTTCTGAATTTTGGTACTCAATGTACTGATTTGAAAGCCGATTTCAAAAATGCGAATGTTGAGGAAACAGGTAAAATACTAAGCGGAGTTGGAGCGAATAATATTTCAAAGCGAACATCAAAATTTCTCCCGGCTTTAGATAATATGATCAGTGCAAAGAAAGAATTTTATGCAAAGGAAGAATACTCAGAACAAGATTACGAATACAGATCTACCTATTATTTTATAAAAGTAACCGGTGCTGCCATGCTTGAAATGACAGTTGTTGATAAAACGGTAGATAGTTTGGAAGGATAAAGCTCAATCACTTAGCACTAATGTAAATTTACAACCCTTTCTGATAAGACTTAAAGGGTTGTTTTTATATCAAATAGCCCTTTAATTTTAAATACTAATGAAAAAACATTTACCACTTTTATTCTTCCTGATTTTTCCTATCATTGCTTTTGGTCAATGGACTCAATCTTTGTCTTATTACGCTGATAAGTGTAATATAAAAATAGGAACTGCTGTTGGAGGCGTGTTTTATAATAACTACGATACAGGAAATGCATACGATTTGACTGTTAAGAATAATTTCAATATTCTGGTGGCTGAAAATGAAATGAAATGGGATGCTATGGAGCCATCGAACAATAGTTTCAATTTTACCAAAGCCGACCAATTAACAGCTTATGCTTTTAGAACTGGAAAACAAGTCCGAGGTCATAATTTGTGCTGGCATAGTCAATTGCCCAGCTGGATAAGTAATGGGCTTACAAATGGTATTGCCAATGGTACCTTTACTCGTACAACTTTAATGAGTATATTGAAAAACCATATTACAACTATAATGACCCGCTATATCGGAAAAGTTCAACAATGGGATGTGTTGAATGAACCGTTCAATGATTCGGGTGGCACATTGCGGAATTCTATTTGGCAACAAGTTATTGGTAACGATTATATCGATTCCGTATTTGTATGGGCACATCGGGCCGATCCTACAGCAAAATTATATTTGAATGATTACGGGGTAGAGTTTTCAGGAGGAACGAAGGCTGATGCCATGTACAATTACGTGAGTGGAATGAAAAGCCGCAATATTCCGATTACCGGTGTTGGGCTTCAATGCCATTTTACAGTGTCAGGCAATTTTAATGTTTCAGGTCTTGATGCAAATTTAAAAAGATATAATGCGCTTGGACTTGAAGCTATTATCACTGAGTTGGAAGTCAAAATATTAAAAACAGATTACACAGCAAATAGCACATTACAACTTAGTAATCAGGCTGAATGTTACCGACGACTAATCAGGCTTTGTTTGGATAACCCGAATTGTAAAACATTTATGACATGGGGATTTACCGATTTGTATTCATGGATTCCGGGTTTTACTCCAGCCTACGATTATTCATTGCTATTTGATACCAATTATGCTCCAAAACCTGCCTATTTTTCAATTTTGAATGAGTTGGCGGTAGAAAGTCAGAAAACAGGATTGAATGATATCAACGATGCAGATATAGTAAAAATACAAAAATTGGATAATCGAATTGTGGTAAATAGTGATAATCGTATCGCCCGTTGCCAGTTATTCGATGTACAGGGAAAATGTTTATTTGTTTCCGAAAGTCATAGTTCAACCATTGAAATCCCATCAAATAACCTCCAGCAAGCTATTTATATTCTAAAACTTCGGATGGAAAATGGTAAGATTATAGTAAAGAAATTTTGATATTTATTGCATGTCTAATGTAAATTAAATGTTCTAAGGTAAAAACAGCCGATTGTTTATTTGCAGCCGGCTGTTTCATTCTATCTTATAAAGCTTGTCATTATTTTTCGTACTTTGGCAGGAGCGGGGAGAGTTTCTTTGGTCATTTCGCGCATTTTTAGCTGCCAGGCCATATTGTTACCAAGTACTTCCATAATCTGCACCCCTTCACCATCCTGAAGCGCTTCTCCCGGTGAGGTTCCGTGCATAATGTGCCAGTAACTTGAAGTAGCTAGCATCATTTCTGAATAAGCCAAATAATGATTCAGTGCATCAAGCGTGGATGATCCTCCTGAGCGTCGTACTGCCACCACAGCTGTACCCACTTTGTGTCGAAAGAAATTGCCGTTACTACCTGAAACATAAAACAAACGGTCCAGAAAACTTTTCATGGTACCAGCCACACCCGAATAATACACCGGCGACGAAATAATAATACCATCAGCATCTTTAATGATTTGTATCCATTCGTTAAGCGGATCGGTGGTTATGTTGCATTTCTCGTTATGCATTTTTTGGCATGTTCCACAAGCCATACAGCCTCTAATGGCTTTATTGCCCACATGAATGATTTCGAACTCAATACCATTTTCTTCTAATTTTGAACCTACTACCTTCAAGGCGTGGTAGGTATTGCCCTCTTTGTGCGGGCTTCCGTTAATCGCGATTACTTTCATTTTTTAGTGTTTTTTCTTGAACTTTTTTCGACAACAAATATACGAATAATATCTTAAAAATAATGTATCCATTGATACCTACAAACTAAGAAACAGCCTCATGTAATCCTGCAACCGGCTGTTCTGAGAATTTAAAATTCCCGATAATGCTTTATGCTGCCTCAGTAGCTTTCTTTGATTTACGGTAGAGATAGGAATTAAAAATATTCCTTTTTGCAAATCGCAATTGTTTATCGGCATTAATCAGGCGGGTGAAAATATTTTGTGAAACGCCGAAATACTCGTATGTTGACCCATCCATAAATGAAACTTCCAGTAATTGTCCTTTAAGTTTAAAATCAGCCAGACCTGATTCAATTGAAGCAATATGTTCTGATTCATTTGCGGCAATAGTTTCGGGCGAGATGCTTACCAGAAAATGATACCCATCAATAATCTGCCGGCTTTTCAATTCAGCTTCCAATGCCTTCTCATCATCCGATTGAAATTTATCGGGATGCCATTCTTTTACCAAATTGCGATAGGTAGCCTTTAATTCCCTGAGATCAGTATGTGGTTCAACATTAAATAATTTCTTGTATTCATTAATACGTTTCATAAACAGTTTTTTTCGATAAATTTTTATACTCAGTTGCTTCGTTTTTATTAATCGGCGACAAAGGTACGTTTTTTATGGGGTTATTTACGATGAACCTAACCGACGGGATTGAAAAGTAAGCTATTGTGAATTGAAGAACTATATCAAAACAGCCGCCTGCATTCCTGCAAACAGCTGTCTTGAAGTCCCCCTGAGGGGGATTTAGGGGGCTAATTAATATTCGTCCCAGCTCTTAATCTTAATGTCTTCAAAACTCATGGTGCAGAAGGCAGTGATAAAGGCGGAAGCAAGGCGTGCGTTGGTAAACAACGGTATGTTGAAATCGATAGCACCACGGCGTATAATATAGTCGTTAGCCAATTCACGTTTGGAAGTGTTTTTTGGAATGTTGATAACCAAATCGAATTCTTTATTGGAAATCATATTCTTTACATTCAACTCACCTTCTTCATCCGGCCAGTTCACTGCGGTTGATTGTACCCCATTTTCAAGTAAAAATTGTTGAGTTCCGCGTGTAGCATACAGTTCATAGCCTTTCTTTTGTAGCAAAGCACAAGCATCCGACAGTTCAACTTTTGATTTTGCTTCGCCCGACGAAATCAGGATACTTTTCTTTGGAATGCGGAAACCTACCGAAAGTAAGGATTTCAGGATTGCTTCGGAGAAATCATCACCAATGCAACCCACTTCACCCGTTGAAGCCATGTCCACACCCAATACCGGGTCGGCTTGTTGCAAGCGGGCAAAAGAGAATTGAGATGCTTTAATTCCAACATAATCCAGGTCGAAAGCAGATTTTTCAGGTTTTTCAACCGGCAGACCCAACATTACTTTGGTTGCCAATTCGATAAAGTTCAGTTTCAGCACTTTCGAAACAAATGGGAACGAGCGCGACGAGCGCAGGTTACATTCAATTACTTTGATATAATTGTCTTTCGCCAGGAATTGGATATTAAAAGGTCCCGAAATGTTCAGTGATTTAGCAATTTCGCTGGCAATTTTCTTGATACGGCGAATAGTTTCCACATAAATCTTTTGTGGAGGGAACTGTGTGGTGGCATCACCGGAGTGAACTCCTGCAAATTCTACATGTTCGGAAATGGCATAAACCAAAATCTCACCTTTATTTGCAACTGCATCAATTTCTATTTCTTTACAGCGTTCAAGGAATTCGGATATTACCACCGGATGCCTTTTAGATACATCGGTAGCCAGTTTCAGAAAGTTTTCCAATTGTGAAGCGTCGTAGCATACATTCATTGCAGCACCGGAAAGTACATACGAAGGCCGTACAAGCACTGGATAACCGATTCCTTCAACAAACTCATTCACGTCGTCGAACGTGGTTAATTCTTTCCAGCGTGGTTGATCTATTTTCAACGTGTCGAGCATGGACGAAAATTTGTGACGATCTTCTGCGCGGTCGATATCAACAGCTTGAGTACCTAAAATCGTAACGTTTTCGCTGGCTAATTTCAATGCTAAATTGTTTGGAATCTGACCTCCGGTAGAAACAATTGTACCCATTGGATTTTCCATTTCAATAATATCCATTACCCGTTCGAAGCTCAATTCGTCGAAGTACAGACGGTCGCACATATCGTAGTCGGTCGAAACGGTTTCGGGATTGTAATTAATCATTACCGAGCGGAAACCTTCTTTGCGAATGGTCATCAAAGCATTTACACCGCACCAGTCAAATTCTACCGACGACCCAATACGATAAGCTCCCGAACCTAAAACTACCACAGAACGGTGGTCGCCGAGGTATTTCACATCGGTGGTTGTTCCACCATATGTAAGGTATAAATAATTGGTTTGCGCAGGATATTCGGCTGCTAACGTATCAATTTGCTTCACCACCGGAACAATACCAAGTTTTTTACGGTGATTGCGGGTGAGTTTTATTTTTTCATCAATTTCGTCATTGCTGCACTTGGTTACCAAACGGGTTATCTGAAAATCAGAAAAGCCGGTTAGTTTTGCTTCAGCCAGCAATTCATTTGGTAATGTTTCCAGCGAATTATATCGATGAAGTTTATGTTCTAATGCCACAATTCGTTCGAGTTTATAAAGGAACCAACGGTCGATTTTAGTCAGTTCGTGCAAACGATCCACCGAATATCCACTGTGAAGAGCCTGAGCCAGATAGAAAACACGTTTATCGGTAGGTTGGGAGAGAGCAGTATCCACATCGTCAGCAAACAAATCTTTATTAGCCACGAATCCGTGCATACCTAATCCAATCATTCGCAGTCCTTTCTGGAATGCTTCTTCAAAATTACGTCCGATTGACATGATTTCACCCACTGATTTCATGCTTGAACCAAGTTGACGACTAACGCCCTGGAATTTTCCTAAATCCCAACGTGGAATTTTACAAACAATGTAGTCGAGTGCCGGTTCAAAGAATGCCGAAGTATCTTTGGTTACAGAGTTTTTCAACTCAGGAAGTCCATAACCCAAACCTAGTTTAGCTGCCACGAAAGCCAACGGATAACCTGTTGCTTTTGACGCCAGTGCCGAAGAACGACTCAGACGGGCATTTACTTCAATAACCCGGTAATCTTCTGAAACAGTGTCGAAAGCATATTGAACATTACATTCACCCACAATTCCGATATGACGGATAATCCGTATTGCCAGTTCGCGGAGTTTATGATATTCGCTGTTGGTTAGCGTTTGCGAAGGCGCCACCACGATACTTTCGCCGGTGTGAATGCCGAGTGGATCGAAGTTTTCCATATTACAAACCGTAATACAGTTGTCGTATTTATCACGAACCACTTCGTACTCGATTTCTTTCCAGCCTTTTAGTGACTTCTCAACTAATACCTGAGAAGAATAAGCAAATGCTTTTTCAACCAATGTTCTTAGTTCAGTGTCATTGTCACAGAAACCGCTACCCATTCCGCCCAATGCATATGCAGCACGAACAATTACCGGATAACCAAGCTCATTTGCAGCACGAACGGCATTGTCAATATCATTAACCGCTTCACTCTTGATATATTTTACATCAATCTCCGCTAGCTTTTGATTGAAAATTTCGCGGTCTTCGGTATCAATAATCGATTGAACCGGAGTTCCAAGTACTTTTACATTATATTTCTCGAAAATTTTATCGCGGTAAAGTGCGACACCGCAGTTTAACGCAGTTTGACCTCCGAAAGAAAGAAAAACTCCATCCGGTTTTTCTTTTTCAATAACACGTTCAACAAAATCGGGAGTTACAGGCAGAAAATATACTTTGTCGGCAATTCCTTCCGAAGTTTGCACAGTGGCAATGTTTGGATTTATCAGTACAGTTTCAATTCCTTCTTCTTTCAATGCTTTTAATGCCTGCGAACCTGAGTAGTCAAACTCGCCTGCTTCACCTATTTTCAATGCACCTGAACCAAGTACCAATACCTTTTTGATTTCGCCTTTTTCAGCTCCCTTGTAAACGTGTTTGGTTACTAAGCGTGATTCCAGTTCATCTTCAATCATTTCTACGATTGGTTTGTTGAAATCTTCGATAGTTTTGATAAATACGTCGAAAAGGAATTCGGTATCAGTTGGACCGGAAGAAGCTTCAGGGTGAAACTGTGCCGAAAACCAGGGCATGGTTTTGTGTTGAATACCTTCGTTTGTTCCATCGTTCATGTTTACAAACAACGGTTCCCAATTGACCCCAATGGTTTTATTATCTACGGCAAAACCATGATTTTGTGAGGTAATAAACGCACGTTGTGTTCCAACCAATTGTACTGGTTGATTATGGCTGCGGTGTCCGTATTTCAGTTTATATGTTTTTGCACCACCTGCTACCGAAAGCAATTGGTTACCCATACAAATACCGAAAATCGGTTTTCCGGTTTCCATAGCTGTTTGGATATGGCGAACGGTATCTTGAGCGTATTCAGGATCACCGGGACCGTTCGAAATAAACAGGCCATCATATTCGATATGATTAAAATCGTAATCCCAAGGCACACGAATCACGGTAGTGTCACGTTTCAACAGACAGCGGATAATGTTATGCTTCACTCCACAATCTACCAACAGTACGCGGTGTTTCCCAGTTCCGTAAGTAATTACTTCTTTGCAACTTACTTTTGCTACCTGATTTTCATCATCGGGATTGATAAAGTCAATATCTTCACCATCAGGAAAGACAAATTTTCCACGCATGGTTCCTTTTTCACGAACCAGTTTGGTCAACTCACGGGTGTCAACTCCGAAAATTCCGGGTACTTCGTTTTCAACTAACCATTCACTCAGGCTTTTTCCTGCATTCCAGTGACTGTATTCAAAAGAAAAATCGGAAATAATCAGCCCAGTAGCTTGAATTTTTTCCGATTCATAAAAAGTAGAAAGTCCGTTTTGGAGGATGTCATTCGGAACACCGTAATTTCCAACCAATGGAAATGTAATTGTCAACAACTGACCTGCGTAAGATGGGTCCGTGAGACTTTCGGGATACCCGACCATGGCGGTACTAAAAACAACTTCGCCGGCTACCGGTTTTTCGTAGCCGAATGATTTACCTTTAAAAACAGTTCCGTCCTCCAAAACTAAATGGAGTGGTTTGTAATTTTGCATATATTGTGTTTGATTGAATTGTCGTTCCGACTCAATTGTCCAAATTTGTGCAAAAGTACTCCTTTTTCTTTTCCCTGCAAGCCCGAAATCCTAATTTTAGATATAATTTATGGTATTTTGATAGTCTGCCTATCCATTTGTCAATAAATGAGTTGGAAGGGAATAAAAATGCAAAATACGCTTCTAAGAAATTTGGATTTTCACTATGTTGATTGCCAAATCTTTTACAAGCTGTCAATGATGGTTGCCAATAAAAGAATATTACCGTTATAATTAAATATTTTTATCGCCAATTATACACGTAATTAAGTAGTTAACTAAAAGTTTTAAACTAACTAAATCACCGTCAACCTCACACCTAATTTTGTTTTGGTTTCGATGGTTACTTTAGCATCTTGGCTAAGATCCTTTCGTAATTTGGAAAGGATATTATTCAACGATCCTTCTCTTAAGTTTGCTTCTTTTTTGTTCCAAACGGTTTCAATAATTTTATTCTTGCCTACAAAATTATTTTTGTTTTGGCAAAGTAAAGCCAAAACAGCTGTCTCATAGTTATTCAAATGAATTTTTTCGTGTTCTAATTTAAGCGATTGTTCATTCGGTAAAAAGCTGAAATGGCCAATGGATATAGGTTCATTTTTTTTATTTGTTTTTTCATATTGTGAAAGAAGATTACTTATCCGTAATGTAACTTCAATTAACCGATAGGGTTTACGGATATAATCCGAATACTCAATGCTAAGTCCTATTTTAAAATCTTCATTACCGTCGCGCGAGGTTGTAAATAGAATGGGTGTATTACTTTCCCTTCGTATTAGTTTTGCTATTTCAAATCCATCTAACTTTCCGTTTAACATCACGTCCAGAATAACAATATCCGGTTTGAACTCATGGAATTTTTCCATTACTTGTACATCGTTGGTCAGATACACCACCTGATATTCCAGCATTTCTAACGCTCCGGTAAGTGGCGTTCCCAGATTTATATCATCTTCTACTATTAGAATTTTTTTCATTTCTTTTTTATTGGTATTTATCCCCTAACGGGCTATTGATATTCATCCCCTAACAGGGAATCTCTATTTGTAATTTTTTTTTGCTATTGATATTAATCCCCCAACGGGGAATTTTTGTTTGTTGTTGTTTCTATTGATATTAATCCCTACCGGGGAATTTTTGTTGATTTCTTTATCTATTGATATTAATCCCCTAAAGGGGAACTGTGTTCTGTGATTTCTTTTGCTATTGATATTAATCCCCTACGGGGAATTTCCATATGTAATTTTTTTTCTATTGATATTTATCCCCTAACGGGGAATTGGTTTTGATAATATCGTTTTTTTATTAATGTGAATTGAATTAAAATATTATTCCGATAGGACTTTAATATCAATCGTTTTTTTATTAATTTGAATTGGTCTTAAATATTAGTCCGTTAAAACTTTAATATCAATCGTTTTTTTTATTAATTTGAATTGGACTTAAAAATTAGTCCGTTAGGACTTTAATATCAATAGAAAAAGATCATTAAAAGTTTGATTTTCCCCGTAGGGGATAAACAATTTATCCCGACAAGCTCTGGGTTGCTGAAATATCATTCTTTATTCTATTTCTTTATAAATATAGCGTTCATCATATTCTATATCAAATATCTTCAAAAAACCTTTATATTCCTCGATGAAAGTATGTTTTGGATGGTGCTCTTGTTGTGTCTCAATATACTTTGCAATTTTGGGAATTTGAGAATTCCCGTAACTAAAAACACCAAAACCTTCCTGCCAGGAAAATCTGCCAATGACCAACTTATTATCATTAATCCACAAAGAACTGCTTCGCTTCAAATCGTGCATTAAATCGGATGGTGATTGTTTTGGGTTCATACTTACAAGAGCATGTACATGATCTGGCATTCCATTTATACAATAGGCTTTATGTTCATTTTTAGATATAATACCAGCCATGTATTTATATAAATCGTTTTGCCATGTTGGGGTAATCAGTGACATTCTATTTTGTACAGCAAAAACAAAATGAAGATAGATTTTAGAATATGTGTTTGCCATTTTTTTATTAATTTCAATCCCCTACGAGGAATATTTGTTTGTTGTTGTTTCTATTGATATTAATCCCCTAACGGGGAACTGTGTTCTGTGATTTCTTTTGCTATTGATATTAATCCCCTACGGGGAATTATTGGCAAGAAAACAATAAAATCGGGTGAATAAACCAATCAACCAATCCCCAATCAACCACTCCACCATTCTCTATTCCGGCAACGACACGCTAAACTCACTGCCCAGCCCTTGTTGGCTTTCTACAGCAACTTCGCCATGGTGTTTTTCCACAATGGTTTTTACATAGTTCAGTCCGATACCGAAACCGTTTATTTTGGTATTTTCGGTATGTACCCTGCTATATTTATTGAATATCACCGGTAGTTTTTCTTCGGGGATACCATAGCCATTGTCCTTTATGGACACTACAATCCAACGGTCAGATTTAGTTACACTAATTACAATAAGTACTTCATTGCCTGAATACTTGATGGCATTATCAATCAGGTTGGCAAAGCACTGGCTGAGCAGGTTGGCATCACCGGTAACCGACATGTCATTGGTTTCATAAACTGTTTGTATTTCCACTTTTTTTACCGGATAACTTACAAATTTACCCCGCATTTCCTCAAAAAGATGAGTAAGGTTTATGGGTTCTTTATTCAGCGTTAGCAGACCTTCTTCCACCTTGGCCAATGCCACTATCATGTTTATAGTATCGTTCAGTTCGGCGGTGGCATTTAAGGCGCAGCTTACCAACAGTTCGTGTTTGGATTTATCATCTTTAAAATCAGGCATCGAGAGGCAATCCAGGTTAAACGACAAACTGGCTACAGGGCGCTTCAACTCGTGGGCTATGGTACTCAAAAAATCATTTTTAAACGCAACCAATTGTTTTTGTTTGGCCAGTATGCGCTTTAAGTAACCGAATGCAAACAAACAAATGATGGAGAATACCAGCGATGTGAGTAACATCAGTCCCATTCGTTTGATAATAATACCGAAGGGATTAATCAATACTAACTGAAGTGATTTGTTATTCTCATAGTCATAAATCAAACATTTCGATGGTATTTGAAAAATTGATGACTTGAACTCCTTCTTCGACTGTGCAAGTAATGTATCAACTTTCGGATCAATAATTTTTATATTGTAATTCGTATATATGTTCCTTGATTCAAGCACTTTGCCTGTTATACTATCTACAGAGGCAAGTCTCATTGGCACTAATTTACTTACTACATTGTTGATTGCCAATTCAAAGACCCCAATTACATTTCCTTTTAAATCTTTAGTCTTGCTGAAATCGGCAGCTTTAAATGAGTTTCTTTTTGTTGCAGGTGGAGGAACTATTGTGGTTTTGTGGGTACCATTTAAATGTTCAAACGTTTTATTCCTTAAATTCAAATCTTTTTTGAATGCTTCTTCAATGATTGCATCCGATTCACGAACCAGACCGGCACGAGTAGTTTGAAAATAATCATAGACTAGAAAAGCTTGTGTTACCAAAATAAATAACAAACAAAGAGTTGCAATGTAAGAGATTTGATTTGCAGTTATTGATTTCATTTTGGGAATTATATTTTATCGATTTTGTACTGAAATTCACTCCGCTTTGCTCAACTTTCAAAAAGTTCTAACAAACTTCTCATAAACCTCATTAAACTATCTTCCGTATTGGATTTTAATTTGCCAAAAATACTAATAAACCTTTAAATACACACATAATTCGCTAACTAAACATTTATTTAAGCATATTCTTTACATATATTCACATATTATTAATGATTATTATCTGAAATATTAGAGTCTTGTGAGAACTTTGTGAGAAGCTTGTGAGAAAATGTTAAAAGAAATATGTATAATATTGCAGAGTCATTAAACTCTAAAATAATACAGATATGAAACGAGTAAAAAAAAATGCAGCAAGTTTTAAAAAATTAAATGCTTCTCAAATGGCTGGAGTTAAGGGTGGGGGATATTGGTTAACTTTCACAACTCCTGAAGGTGATACTATAACAGTTTGGGTAGAATCATGATCTAAACATTTTCTGGTTTTTTTATTTAGCGGTACAGTCAGTGAACAATGAGTAGTGAAGAAAGAATATTGACAGTTTTTCCTTTTAACCTAAACAAATTCAAAATAAAGGACGAATTAAGCAGAGATTAAAATGCCGACTGTACCGCTTGATTTTAAGTTATGCTAAAAAGAAATTTTCTATTAAAAGGATATCGACTGAAAATTCGTGAGAATTTTTAAATAAAAACCGAAATTAGAATTTGTCAGATACAAAGCCATTAGTAAAACTATTTTGCGAATATCTTAACTTCTAGTGGAGTCTCAGGTTTTTGATAGTCGAGAAAAACGAAAAAATAAGACCAAAACTTTTGAAATAGCCTCAAAAAACGAAAAAATAAGGCTAAAACTTTTAGAATGTCAACAAAAAACGAATAATTGAGCCTAAAACTTTTGGAATAGTCTCAAAAAAAGAAAAAATAAGCCTAAAACTTTTAGAATGTCAACAAAAAACGAATAATTGAGACTAAAACTTTTGGAATAGTCTCAAAAAAAGAAAAAATAAGGCTAAAACTTTTAGAATGTCAACAAAAAACGAATAATTGAACCTAAAACTTTTGGAACAATCCTATAAAACCTTTTTAGAAGCACCTGTATGCAGGATTAGACATAAAAACAATATTACAAATAGAAATTTATTAACCATTTACCCATAAAAAAAAATATTATGATTCCTACAACAAATTTTTCGCTGTTTCCAAGTGAAGAGCTTTACAGCTTTTCTAAAAAATCTGTCATCCTGATTGACGAGAAGAAGACAACCGTACCTGCTGTAGAACCTTTTCTGAGCAATACCAAAACCCGGTTGGAGGATTATAAAAGTGCTCTCGACCGGGAAGCAAAAAATCCGCTGATAAAAATCCGCACACACAAAGCCATGGATCAGATTGACGCATTTATGGCACTACGTAAGCAGGCCGAATCGGCATCCACCCGCAAAAAAGCAGGTGTGGCGGAGGCAGCCAATACCATTATCGACGTCATACACAAATATGGCTGGTCTGTACAAAAATTCGGACAAAAAACCCGCCTGACTCAATTAGAGGGTCTTATTACCGAACTTAAAACCAAATATTCTACAGAAGTTGGCTTAATTGGAGCAACTGAACTACTCGAAGAACTGGAACAGGCACAGGCCGATTATCTGGAAGCCGATACCAATGTAGTGCGCTCCGAAAACAACAGCAGCGACCCTACCGTTACCGAAACCCGCCAGCCGCTTACCGACTCTTTAAAACAGATGTTTCAAATCATCTCGCTGCAGGAAGTGGCAGCCCCATCGGCCAGCGTGTCAGCACTCATTGCTTCGCTCAACGAATTGATCACTGTTTCGTTGGCTACCGTAAAAGCTTCGGATACACGGGCAGAGAATAAAAAGAAAGCTGACGAGAGCAAAACAACGTCTACGGAAACAAAGTAAAAATAATTGAAGCATAATCTCTGCTAAGTGGGGATTATGCTTTAAATTTGTAAAACAACCTTTAAATTAAATATTATGGATCATTACTATGTAAACAAAAATGAACAGTCCAATGGGGATCATGAAGTACATACCGGAAATTGTATTTATTTACCATCTGTCGAAAATGGATATATACAAACCTGATTAAATGTGCATATCCACTAGGACGTGGGAAAGTCCGGCGGGGTTTGAAAGAAATTAAAGTAAATATCACTTTAAGACAGATAGATTCGAAGGGGAAGTCTGGATATATGTGTGTTATGCCGCATTCAAAGAAAAAGAAGACTGATTGACACAACATCTCATTATTTTAAAAATTTAATGCTATGAACATACATGACAAAACCAAAGAACAACTCAGAAAAGAATTAAAACAGTTGCGACAAAAGATTGATTTGTTAAATGCTTCAAAAGAAAAACTTGCAGCCGAGTTAGTCATTGTCAATAAAGAACTTGTATTTCAAAACGTGGAAAAAGAAAAACATGCAGTTGAGTTAGTCATTGTCAACAAAGAACTTGTATTTCAAAACGAGGAAAAAGAAAAACTTGCAGATGAGTTAGTCATTGCCAACAAAGAACTTGTATTTCAAAACGAGGAAAAAGAAAAACGTGCCGCCGAGTTAGTCATTGCCAACAAAGAAATTGTATTTCAAAACGAGGAAAAAGAAAAACTTGCAGATGAGTTAGTCATTGCCAACAAAGCACTTGCCAACCTAAACGAAGCGATTGATAAAGATACTATCATCATCAAACAGGCAAAAATTGAATCAAAAGAATCAAAAGAACAATTGAGTGGCTATGTATCAAATCTTCAACTTGTACGTGAAGAAGAAAGACTAAATTTAGCCCGCGAAATACACGATAGTCTTGCCCAACTTTTAGTCGCTCTAAAAATGGAGATGGGTATGTTTGAGAAAAAAATATCCAAAACAAACGAAGCTATCAATTTGGAAGAAGTTCTATCCGAAATGAAACAAATGATGATTCTGGTAGATGATGCCAATAAATCGGCACGAAGTATAATGAATGGTTTAAGACCAGAACAACTTGAGGTGCTTGGTTTTGTGGAAGCAGTAGAAGTTCATATCCGCATCTTTGAGCAAACACACCACATAAAATGCAGTTTTAAGAATACAGTTCTGGATCTCAATATTCTTCCCGATCAAGCCTTGGCATTCTTCCGTATACTTCAGGAATCACTCAATAATATTCTAAAACATGCCATGGCTACAATGGTCACGGTTCAACTTACAAATGTAGCCGGCAAATTAGTAATGAAAATTATTGATAATGGAATTGGGTTTGACGTTAATCACAAGGGCCGACCTGATTCGTACGGTTTGATTGGCATGAAAGAACGGATAAAATTATTGGGTGGTAATTTAGATATCACGAGTAAAGTGGGTGAAGGAACAATGGTTAAAGTTGAAATACAATATGGAGTATAGTTTAATTGCAAACGAAAATAAAGATATTATAAGTTTTAAACATTGCAAATCTTTGGCATTTAATAACACGTCAAATGCTTACAATAAAATATAATGAACGAGGACATAACACAGGCCTGTTCATTGGCTGGTTGACATGAATTTAGAAGTGCGGAGTCTTTCTGTATTTAATGAGCATATCCGGTAGATAGGTTCAACATTAGAGATTAAATAATTTAAAACGTACAAAAATGAAAACGAAAATATTTATTAGAGTTTATATAAGTTAGTTTGTTATTGATATTTTAGTTTGAAATTAGATAAGGCACAAGCGAGTACCATAACTAAATCACGGAAATCATCTA
>Ga0209123_1000674_pt1 | contig 40661 bp, 43 predicted proteins | sample BarGraIncu00431A_FD_184500 | JGI IMG/M metagenome (GOLD analysis project Ga0209123, IMG submission 184500) | Arctic peat soil microbial communities from Barrow, Alaska, USA - Barrow Graham LP Incubations 004-31A (SPAdes) (version 2) | ecosystem: Environmental > Terrestrial > Soil > Wetlands >...
ACTGTTCCTCCCCAGTTTAGCTGTGAGAAATGTGGAGGAGATATGTACCCAGAGTATTATAAGGGGCTCCATGGTTATGAATACAAAATTTCAGATATCCAAGAACAGTAAAAGGACCGAGGCTGCAGCCTCGGTTTTTCTTAATATATCAGAAAGTATAGTTTTGGGGTGCCCGAGGGTACCCCTTTACTTGGAATTCTTGTCAAAGGGATTATTTAGCAATTCCTGCATTATTGGCTGTCTCATTCGCGATAATACTTCAGTTGTTGTTTTGTTGAGCTTATTGAATGATTCCTCTATTAAATGTGGTCGTTGCTGTTGCTAGCACTGTCACAGCTACATTTACTTGGGCTTGGTTTGCGCTTGAGCTATTTCTAACAATAGTAGCATTAACAATTGCAGTATAATAAGCGTCATGAGCTGCTTTGGAAACATTGCCCACGGCTGAGCCTACTGTTTTGCTTGCTAGTAAAGTCGTAGCCTTCGTTAAAGCAATATTTAAAGCTGACTTACTTCCTACGGGTATGACAGACGTATTAAAGGTTGCCGTCGCCGTAGCCAAGGTTGTCACTGCTGCATTAACTTGTGTTTGGTTTGCGCTTGAGCTATTTCTAACTCTAGTAGCATTAACGATTGCAGTATAATAAGCGTCATGAGCTGCTTTGGGTACATTGCCTACTGCTGAACCTACTGTTTTGCTTGCTAGTAAAGTCGTAGCTTTCGTTAAGGCAGTATTTAAAGCTGACTTAATTCCTACGGGTATGACAGCCGTATTAAAGGTTGCCGTTGCCGTAGCCAAAGTTGTCACTGCTGCATCAACTTGGGCTTGGGTTACGCTCGTTTTATTTTTCACTAAAGTCGCATTGGCAATCGCAGTATTGTAAGCGTCATGAGCTGCTTTGGAAACATTGCCTACTGCTGGGCCTACTATTTTGCTTCCTAGAAAAGTGGTAGCCTTCGTAATAGCAGTTGTTAAAGCTATCTTATCCAGTGGCTTAGGTATAGGTGCTGCTGTTGTAAAATCGACATATTTGGTAGCGCCTAGGATTACTCCGTTATTAGCTATCAAGCTCGCGTCAATTTTAATTTCATAACTATGACTGCCTAAAAGGTTCACAGTAAAAAAGAGATGCTGCTTTTCTAGGTCGGCAGTGCTTCCACCGCCAAGTCTGTAAACACTGACAGTTACATTGGAATTATTAGTTCGGTCTTTAAAAGTTACACATTTCTGGTTGTTGGCATAAACTGTTTGACCGTTATAAAGAGTATCGCTTGTAATATTTTTATCAAATTGAATCTCAATTGTGTTTGAACCTGAAGGTACGTTGGTATTAGCAACTATTGAGGTGCCGGGAGTTGCCGATTGGCCGTTAATTGTAGATAAGTTTGTGTCAAGAAAGATTAGAGGTAAGCTACCACCACCGCCACCACCACCGGCACCTGCTAAAACTACAGGCGTTGTGCTAAAGACCATCATCAGAACCATAATTAAGGTGAGTAGTCTCTTTATATTTGAATTTCTTTTTGTGTTTAACATTTTTCATCCTCCTAGGCGTTTTATAGATTTTGTGAAACAACAACTAAAAATCTTTCAGTTGTTGCTTTGAACAGATTGTCCATTTTGCGCCTTCCTTAACTTCCATGTTTATCGGGGACACCGGCAGGACAATTTTCCCATCTAATAAAACTGCTTTTATCCAGTCATTATTGATATCAACAATCTCATCATCCTCCAGCACGATACTACTCAGGCTCATTACTAAATCAATCTTGGCTTGAGCAATTATGTCTCGAACTGAGGCTTGATTATTGACGGAGTCTATTTTTAGTTTTCCCTTAATGCGCCCGTCGTTACCGGTTAGTCTCAAGCCAATTCCCGCAAGGGCTCCTATAATACCCTGACCTGTTCCACCATGTTCTGAAAGGTGTATTCCAAGGTTCTTGGCGAGTTCATAAGCGTTTTCTTTCGTTAAAACCTCACTCTTAGCTCGTTTCCCAAACGTTAATAGTAATTCCAGGTCTTTGATTTGATCAACACATACAACGCACAAACCAGGATCTGAGCCCTCAGCACTTTCTGTAGCTAGAAAATTAGAAGCATAGTCGATTAAAGGATTTAAGTCTTGCTCTCTCAGGTCAGTGGGAAAACACATAGAACTATTATGGGAGGTGTAGGGAATGTCAGGATGAAGAAACAACTGGTGTCTGGTTACTGGACCACATATACCCCATCCATTGTTCTCAACCGCTCTGGAAATAATAGATGCTAATTCTCCTGTACCCCTACTGTCAATATTATCTGTATCATCTATACACACAAGAACTTTCATTGCTTTGACTCCTTCCATTTAGACCATAATGATCCGGATGTTTCTGGCTGGATTATTGCTACGCTACTAGTAATAATAATAAAATTTTTAAAATCAGAAACAATAGTTAACGGTTAATTATATTGATTTGTTTCGTTTATTCAGTATTGTTTGAGTTTAATATAAAAATAAAACGTTGTCACTATTAATATATTGGTAATTTATTATTAATACGCTAAGAATGGTTTAATTTGGTTTATTATTTTTAATTTTAATAATTTACAACTAGGAATTTGATGCAAATTTGGGCAAAAGTAAGCCGACTATTCAACTAAAGCTGAACAATCGGCGCTTTGGTAGGGAAGGTCTACCTATTTTCTTTTCTTCCGAGCAATAATTTCTACAGTAATCCAAGCAGCAAGTAAAACTGCACCTAGGATAGAAATTATAGTTGTAGCTGAAAGTCCGTCACTCTTCTTAGTGTCAGTAGAATTTTGAGATATGGGGGCAGGAGTTGCCTGTTCATCTAGGTTAGGAGAACTATTTGGAGTAATCGTTGTGGCGTCGTTGCTTTGATCTTGAGTCTCACCTGAATCACTCGGTTTAGTTGGGGCTACTGTGCTATCTGGATTTACTGTATTCGGAACTGTGGTTTTTCCACTGGTAGCCGTGTTGGGGGATGGTGTTGGTGTTGGTGTTGGTGTTGGTGTTGGTGTCACTTGGGGCTTAGGGGTAGTTGTCGGTGGCGCTTGTGGTATGGCTTCACCCTTAGTCTTAAACGCAACAGTAATTCCCTTGCCAAGAACAACACCATTTTTTGCCGTCAGATTCGGGGAGATTATTAATTGATAGGAAGTACCTGGTTTAAGAGGACTGACTGGTTGAACGAATATGACTTGTCTTTGTGAAAAATCGACTGTATCGTCAACTTTCGTTACTTTTATCGGTATAGATTCGTTGCTACTGGATTTTATGCTAATACTCTGACTGTTGGTCGTCCAAACTAAGCTGTTAACAACATTCTTATCAAACTCCACCTTTAACTTTGGGTTGACAGGTACATCAGTGGCATTATCTACTTTACCTCCATCAACTAAGGTTGTCCCCAAATAGCCTATAGGTTTTTGGCCAGCAACACCAGGTGATCCCGCTCCTGACCCTGTCCCTGACCCTGCTTCGGCAAATGCCACAGATACATGAGATAAAGAGGTCATTAAAAATACGCAGACTAAAAATACGATATGTAGTTTTTTTCTGAACACAACAACCCACCCTTTCAGTATACTTAGTGTATAAAATGTTTGATCCAAAAACTAACAACTATGTCAACGGATAATAAGAATAGCATCAAACTTATCAAAAACTTGTCTTTTCGAAAATAATTCAACTTGCTAATTCTTGTTTGATTGGCATGCCCTGTGTAACATCGGCTTTCCATGGCCATGGCTAAATCTTCAGCCCTTTGCAAAGATGCTGCCAATAAGGGGATCATAATAGCTATGTTACTTTTTAACCGGGTAATAATGTTGGGCGAACTAAATTGCGCTCCTCTGGATTTTTGGGCATTGGTGATAATGCCTGCTTCTTCAATGAACGTGGGTATGAATCTTAGAGACGTGCTGATGATCATTGAAAAATGGTGGACTGGAATTTTTAAATAGTTTAATGGCAACAGTAAGGATTCTATGCCAGCAGCCAGTTTAATCGTGGAAGTAGTCATAATTAATAAGGTTGAACAAAGATAAAAGATTAACAAACGATCTATAGTTCCCATGCCCAGGGCTATCCCTTCTCTTGTAATACTTAATCTTCCTATATGCATTAGGGGTTCACCTGTGGTAAGGATTGCCTGAAAAATAAAAGTAAGTAACAGTAGATACCTAATCTTGCGTAAACTCCTAAAGATCATTTTAGGCTTAATGCCTGACAATAAGATACCTATCGTTATCAACAAGGTGTATAAGAGGAGAAAATACCACTGATAATTAATTAAGACAGCTGTAATAATCAGTGTACAACTAATGAGTTTGGTTCTGGGATCGAGACGGTGAATCAGAGAGTCTCCAACTACATAACGACCCAGCATGATGTCTTTCATACTTAAGCCTCCTGAAGGAGTTTGGTAATTTCTAAACCGGCCTCTTCGATGCTCCTGATCGTCGTATTGATCTTTAATCCTCGGGCAGCCAAGGAGCATACTACTTGCAGATAATCAGGTAGTTCAAGATGACAACTCCTTAGAAGCTCAGTCTTTTCCAATAGCTCTTCGACTTTCCCGTAGAAAACTAAAGAGCCCTTATCGAGCACGGCGATTTTATCGGCTAAAGCCCAAATATCTTTCAAGCTGTGCGATATCATGACCGTCGTTTCATTGCCTTTTTGTCGCCTGTTTCTTATTAGATCCAACATCAAGTTTCGGCCGACGAAATCCAAACCAGCCATAGGTTCATCCAAAATAAGCACTTGGGGCTGAAGTGCCAGTATCCCAGCGATGGCTACTCTTCTTCGCATGCCGCCACTGAGAGTGATCGGGGCTAAATGCTCCGTTTCTTCGGGAATAAAGCCTACTTTCTCCAAGGCATCATAAACCCTGTTTTTGATTTCTATCCCACTAAGTCCCAGGTTCTTAGGTCCATAAGCTACTTCCTGATAGATTGTGGCTTCAAATATTTGCTGCTCAGGATGCTGGAAAACCAAACCTGCTTTCTTCCATAATTGGTCTTTTAATTCTTTGCTGGCAGTATCCATCCCACACACTATGACCTTTCCAGCCGATGGAGAAAGCAAACCATTAAGGTGCTGAACCAATGTCGATTTACCAGAGCCGTTGGAGCCAACGATGCCAAGAAACTCCCCTGTATCCAACGTAAAATTAATGTTTATTAAAGCGTGACGTTGATACGGCGAGCCTGGTTGATAGATGAAGTTGAGGTTTTGGATATCAATTACAGTTGACATATAGCCTCCACCAGTTCGGGCACGGTTTTGATGTTATCGTCAATGGCATACCCTTCTTTACCTAATTTATTGATTAGATAGCTTAGACCCGGTGGTTCCAAACCGATCGCCGCTAATTTTGCTTCGTCCGCAAAGACCTCTCGAGGAGTTCCTTGTAAATAAATTGACCCTTTATTCAAGACAACTAATCGGTCGGCCTGAATTAAGTCTTCTAGGTTATGGCTAATAAAAATAATCGTTATACCGTTTTGTTTATTTAGAAGTCGAAGATGTTCTAGTAGTTCTTGCCTGCCCAAAGGATCCAGCATAGAGGACGGTTCATCCATAATAAGGTAGTCCGGTAACATAGCCAGAACTGAAGCAATCGCTAATTTCTGCTTCTGACCACCTGAGAGTAAATGTGGGGCATGAAACCTCATTTCTTCAAGACCCATGATTTGTAAAGCCCAATCAATTCTTCTCTGTATTTCATCGACGGCCAGTCCCAGATTCTCGGGGCCAAAGGCAACTTCCTCCTCAACCACTGGGCAGACAATTTGATTATCGGGGTTTTGGAAAACCATGCCGACCAGACGCCGGATTTCCATAAGTTGTTTAGGTGATCCTGTGTCCATGCCGTTGACTTTTACTTTGCCAGAAGTAGGTTTAGTTAAGCCGTTTAATAACCGAGCTAAGGAGGATTTCCCTGATCCGTTCATGCCAATGATACCTATATATTCACCCTGGAAAATGGTTAGTTCAATATTGTTAAGGGCAATTTTTCGGTTATCTCCAGTATCGTTAGCACTTCGGTAGGTTTTTGTCACATCAACTAATTCAATACAATGGTCAGTCATGGTATGCCCCCTAAACTAATGCTAGTCCCAATTCAAGAGCCTAGGCTTTAGGCGCTTAATTAGTGAAGTTGCAATAACCCCTCCTATAGCCCCAAAAATTACATGGGAAACGGCGGTGACACCTAAGCCTAGCGTAAGGAAGACCATGGGCAATTTCATAGCTAATCCTAACAGTAAATTGACAATCATTTTAGCAACACTGGCTAAAGCTCCGCAAATAGCACCAATTATTGGTGATTCAAATTTGTTGTAAAACAGAGGGGCTATAATATCAAGCACTAAACCAGGTATAAAATATTTAAAAAAGACTAAAACTCCTTCGCTGCCCAGACCTAAGAAAACAGCTAGGACGCCGGATACGATACCCATAATAATACCCGCACCTTTTCTGGGTATCAGCCCCTTGCCCAGAACTAATAATCCCATCCACCAGAGGCTTGTATGACCGGGCATATGGAGAGGTAGCCTTGTTATGTCATTGACAATAGTCACCAGAGTGCCAAACATGGTTAACCTAAGAATATCCGTCAATCCTAGAGTGAAAATTAAACCGTCATTACTTTTTTTTTTCATTCGTTCACTTTCTATGTCTTGATCCAATTCAAAAACTCCTTTTGAAAAATCAACTTTGAATATTAATGGTACTTACATCTTCAACTAGGACCTGGTGATTATCTTTTTTCGCCAAATTGACGGTATTATGATCCGTGTAATAAAAAATTATGTCGTTGCTTATTTCGGCCTTATTTGCCACATAATAAGCATCTTCTTGTACACCAGTGATTTCTACTTTGGAAAAATCACTGATTCCAGCGGCAACTAAAACGGATGTTAATGTTGGACCTTCCTCAGATTTATCCTTTGTCCCACCCGGCAATTTCTTTAGAACATCACTACCCATAAAGGCTGCAGCCTGATTGTTATTAGTAATTTCAATGATGGAACCAGACTTTGTTCCAGCACTTTTATAGGTATACTCAAACGTGTAAGCGGCTACAATTATTAACACTAGAACCATGATTCCTATAATTATTTTCTTATTCATAGTCATAGTTACAGTCACCCGTCACCCTTCTGAAGTTTATTCTTTACATAATTACTTCTGTCTACACAGGATACATTTACCACATTAATTCGCATCAAGCTAGTCGCTCTAGTGAACTGTTGAGTTTGTTTTAAGTTGCCCCTTTCTTTAGGCTAATTATGTATTGGTTAATCGAGGAGCATTTATTTCGCTACTCATCGGGAGCTTCTACAATTTATTACTATAAATATCCAAACATCCTTTTTATGATTCGGGTAATACTATTTATGGAATAATTTCAGGAGGTTATTAATTATGAGTGAGAAACCAGAACAAGGGCATGGAAAAGGACAAGGAAAAGGACCAAACAAAGGAACCGGGGCTGAACAAGGACAAGGGCAAGGAAATGGCCAAGGGAATGGGCAAGCACATGAGAAAAAGGATAACAAAGATTAAATCAAATAGCATATAACAATTCAAGAAGCCATTTAAGAAAATGCCCTAGAGCTTGTTAAGCTCTAGGGCATTTCTAATCGCTGTGGGTACTACAAGAAATTTATTTGAGGTGTGTTAAATGACTTTTTAACAATTAGATTGATCTGGTAGAGTGGCATTCTAATGGACGTCTGGCTGGAATCGGTATGACAGCTGAATTAATCCTCTATCCATCCAACATTTCGAAAGTATAATAAAACAGCAATACTTTAACATGATGCATTAATAATGAACGGTCATTATCAAGGATATTATTCATCCATAAAGTGTTAATAATGGAAAGCCATTAATCCACTTTATGCTTATTTTTTTTACAAATGATATGAAGGTTCGATAATCAAGCTATTTGCCCGATCGTTCGTACGGTCTATCTTTTTTGTTTTTTCTTAGAATATTTTTGCTAATTTTGGAAGGATTTGAAGGGAAAATGTGGAATCTATATATATTAAAATTGTTTTAGGGGTTTTTCGAGACCAACTCCTCTCCTAGGAGAGCAATGTTTAAACTAGATAAATCCAAAATAACGTTCTCAATTGGAAGATTAGTGGTGGTTAGCTCACGGATAAGTTACTAAACTTCAAATGGAGTTCAAAAATCTACCTGAAGTGCGTTGCCTATATTTATTTCTTAGAGAATAGGAGTGCATACCATGGGACTCGCTCAATTGCTTCAGATAACTGAGTACCAGGAAAATGTCATTGAAGGGATTATTGCTTACGATAATTTTAGTCGAAACAGAAAGTTATCTATTATTTTATTTTTCGTAAACTTTGTGTTTCTTTTTATTGACTATAATAACTGGGCCAGGGGCCTTTGGATTATAAATGAAGCTTATAATTATTTATTCTATGCTCATGTCGTTTTAGGTTTGGTTACACTCTGGTTTATTTTGGCTTCCTACAGCATTATAGGCTACACTGTAAATCAGATAACTTTATCTCATAAATTATATCCCATTATTTTTGCTTTTTTAATTCTAGGCATTACAGTTGTTATATCTGGGTGGATCTCACAAGGAAAAAGTACTATTTACACCATTGCATGCTTTACTATTGCGGTAATGTTCAATTACAAGCCGAAGGTTTTAGCACTTTTGTATGGATTATCCTATGTTGCTTTTATGATTTTACTACATATTAGTCAAAACGATCCGTATATTCGTCTGGGGTATTATATGGACGCATCTTTAGTAGTTATAATATCATATTTCCTATCTACTGTACTTTATAAATTTAAGCAAAAGGAGTTGCAGCATAAATTCAATTTGGAGGATTTAGTCACAGAGCGGACCAAGGAATTACAGGCCGCTAATGATTTACTCTCGCAGGAAATATCGGAACGCAAACGAGCTGAAAATGAGATGGCCCGGCTTGATAGGCTACATCTTGTGGGATCGATGGCAGCCGGTATCGGTCATGAAGTTAGGAACCCGATGACGACAGTCAGAGGTTATCTGCAACTGTTAGGCAGTAAGGAGGAGTTCTCTAACTATAATGGACAGTTCGCTTTAATGATAGATGAGCTGGACAGGGCAAATTCAATTATTACAGAGTTCCTTTCTTTGGCAAAAGATAGGGTGGTTGAATTAAAAGTGCAAAGCATTAAAGAAATAGTTGAAAACATATTTCCATTACTCCAAGCAGACGGATTAGTTACCGACAAGTACATACAGGTGGAGCTAGAAGAAGTTTCTAAAATCCCACTCGACAAAAAAGAAATCAACCAGTTAATTCTCAATCTTGTCCATAATGCCTCACAAGCAATGTCTCCGGGTGGGACGATGAGAATAAGAACGTTTATGGACAAAGAACAAATTGTATTATCCGTAAAGGATGATGGTATTGGGATAGCGCCAGAAGTGCTTGGGAAAATAGGCACTCCATTCTTCACTACAAAAGATAGCGGAACGGGTTTAGGATTAGCGGTTTGTTACAGCATTGCAGCCCGCCATAATGCGAAAATTGACATTGAAACTGGGTCAACAGGGACAACTTTTTTCGTTCGATTCAAAAGTGATTAACTTTGTACTCCTCTCCCTTGAACTAACTGTGTCGATGCTTGGCTTCAAATTTGAATTGTTCTGTTAAGCCCCCTCGTCCGACGATCGTTGTATATTCTGCGTATTTAAAATGTGGAAGTTCATCTGGGATGATTACTCTTAGTTGTGCAAATTAAAGCCTATTGTAAGAATACAATAGGAAAATAAAGTATTTTATAGAATTATGATGTATAGAGGGAGATAGGTGTGATAAAATGAGAATAGTAGTCAAATTAAACCCCTTTAGATATCGGCGATCTAAATGATTCTTAGAAAGGCTTAGGGCTTACTTTAAGTGAATACCTGCGATTATTATCAGTGTTATTATTTTATTGAAAGGAGAAAAATACAATGAGACTTGTAACTCGCTCAGACTTTGATGGCCTTGCTTGTGCTGTTCTTCTTAAGGAAGTTGGTATAGTAGACGAAAGGAAATTTGTACATCCTAAAGATATTCAAGATGGTCTAGTACAGATAACGGATAATGATATTTTGGCAAATATTCCTTTCGTCGAAGGGTGTGGCTTATGGTTTGATCACCATTCTAGCGAACAAGAAAGGCTCGATTTAAAAGGTCGCTTTGAAGGGGACAGTCGTCCTTCTCCAAGTGCAGCTCGAGTAATATATGATTATTATGGTGGAAAGGAAAAATTTGGGCACCTTGAAGCTCTGATGGAAGCTGTTGACAAAGCTGATTCCGCTCAATTTACAGTCGAAGAAGTTCTCCACCCACAAGGGTGGATATTACTAGCTTTTGTTATGGACCCTCGCACAGGCCTTGGTCGTTTCAGAGACTATAGGATTAGTAATTATCAACTTATGGATGATATGATTGAATACTGTCGCAGTATGTCTGTTGAAGAAATTCTCCTTCTCCCTGACGTTCAAGAACGAGTAGTACGTTACTTCGAACAAAACGATTTGTTTACAGAAATGATCCTCAATCATACAAAAACCAACGATAATGCCATTATTACAGATTTAAGAAATGTAGAAACAATTTACAGTGGCAATAGGTTTTTGATTTACTCACTCTATCCAGATCAAAATATTTCCATATGGATCATAGATGGACGAGACAAGCAAAACTGTGTTTTTGCGGTTGGACATAGCATAATTAATCGGACTTCCCAAACTAATGTAGGGTCTCTAATGTTAAAATATGGTGGAGGAGGTCATAAGGTCGTTGGTACCTGCCAGGTACCTTATGATGATACAGATAACACCTTGAGTGAATTACTGTTGGTAATTACAACGGACAACTAATTTTAAGCTATAACAACAAAGGGGTTTTGTGATTATGCAGAGCCCTTTTGTTGTTATTCAACCCTGGTAATATCAGGTATAATGATCAGGTGAAGGATTACAACAAAGGCACGAAATATGATGACGCTGCTGACTGTCTCTATGGAGCAGCATCAGGATACCTTGGCTAAAGTATCTCAATATATCTATGGGGAATCTCCCTTATTCAGGCTCTGATTTATACGTTGTGACTCTCTCATATGCTTTTGGTAACTTGTACATAGATCTTATTTGATGGTGACTCAAAAATGGTTTTTTACAAATTAAGGGATGTGGAATATATGTGGAAAATAAGTTTACTTCTATTAACCGTAATTTTGTTAAGTGCTTGTAATAAACAAGATCCCGTACTAACAACAACAAAATCTACTACGGGGCAAGTAACACAGAAAGAATCTACCCCTACCGAAACAAGTAAACCTACAGAGTCGAGTAAACCCTCATCAACTAAATCGGGGTCAAGTATTGCAAAGAGCGACCAACCAACAAACCTTGCATTAGATAAGTTCAAGGAACAAGGATATCAAGTTGAGGAAAAACAAATTTTCACAAGCAAGTTCGAAGGTATAGGCGAACTTACCGTTACACCTGTCACGAAATTCGGTAACAATGAAGATTTTCCATTATCTTTAATCCTAAGTGGGGGAACTAAAGAAATCATTTTAACACCAACCAGAAAAGATGGACACGCTATGTTTAGCTCATTCGAAGCGATTTCTTTTAAAGATATAGATGGTGACAGCTTAAAAAGTGGTTACACAGACATAATTGTAATAGCGAATTTTATCACTGGTGCTGGACAAGATGGTGCTAAACCATTCTCTGATGTATTCATATTTAAAAATGATACATGGGGTGGTTTCGAAGAAAATACAATATTGGAGAATCAAATAATTAGCTCTGCTAACAGTAGGACAATAACAATGAAAAATGTGTTCGATCTAGCCAAGCCTCTATGATATAAAAAGTTTTGTGTCATAGTATGTTGAGCGTGGTTTGGATAAACTTTCTAACAAAACCCCTTCTATTTTCTGGTTCGAATTCAGATGAGATAATTAATCATTTCACTCTTTGTATTTGACATTAAGTTCACTAAGATTATGGTATTATAAAAAGACGCTGAAAGTAAATAGAAAATGACGAAGCAAAATTAGTAGCAAAGAGTTTAGGACCGGAGGAAAGATGCTTGGATAATAACGAATGCTCCTACAGAAACCTATTTATGAATAACCGAGCAATAATGCTTTTGATTAATCCAGAGACTTCTCAAATCGAAGATTGCAACCTTTCAGCATGCTCATTTTATGGTTACTCCTACGATGAAATTCTTAATTTAAAAATAACTGATATCAACTCACTAACAGATCGGCAAGTCTTTAAAGAAATGAGTCTGGCCATTGAGGAGAAGAGTAATCATTTCTATTTTAAGCATAAGCTATCCAATGGAGACATTCGAGACGTAGCAGTCATTTCAACTCCTATTACTTTTGCAGGAAAAAAATTATTATCTTCGCTCATATGGGATGTAAGCGATAGTAAGATTAATGCACTAAAGGCTGAAAATAGTGTGCTTAAAAAAGCTGGTGAAGAAGAAGCACTTCATTTACTGAATCTCCATCTTGAAAATGCTGTGTTAGAACGAAACAAACAACTTGAAGAAACAAATTCTCAGTTGGAAGTGATTAACGCCGTTCTAAAGAAGAAAATCGTTGAACATCAAAAGGCTGAGGAAACTCTTTCTTTGATCATTAAGAAGAGCGATCAAGCAGAAGATGATCTATTAAATCTCACTTTTGAACATCAGAGTTGCATAGATGGTTTTACAGGAATGATTTTCTATAAGAATTTGGACAATAGGTTTATTTGGGTTAATGATCATTATGTTAAAAGTATGGGTATATCCAAGGAATTACTTCTTAGTGAAAATATCAATAATCTATTTCCTGTTAAAGATAACGAGCAGTACATTTATGATGATAATGAAGTCATTGCAACGGGCTTACCTAAAAGAAATATTGTTGAGAGTGTAATGACAGCGGATGGGGAAAAATGGGTTAGGACCGACAAGGTACCTATGTTTAATAGAAATGGGGAGATCACCGGTATTATAGGTTTTGCTTTTGATATAACGGAGGAAATGAAATTACAAAGAGCTTTGAAAAAGAGTGAAGAACTCTATCATAGTATCTACGACAACTCCCCCCTTGTATTTGGAATATGGAATAAAGAGTTTAGATTTTTAGATTGGAATAAAAGAGGAGAAGAAGTTTTCGGGTGGTCAAAGGAAGAAGTTCTTGGACAAAGGTTTGTAGATTTACTAATACCACCAGCAATCAAAACTCCAATAACTGATGTAGCCCAACATTTACTTGATTCTGGAATAGACCGCATTACAGCAAATGAAAATATTACAAAAGACGGGACGATATTGTTTTGTGAATGGCATAATACCCTGCTTCATGATAATGAAGGCAATCTTGTTGGAACCATCTCTCTGGGCTTAGATAAAACGGAAAGCCGCAGGGCAGAAGAGGCGATATTGGGAGCTAAGGAAGAGGCTGAAAAAGCTAATAGAGAATTGTCACTTATTAATGCTGCCTTAGAAAACGAAATTTCTGAAAGGATGGAAACAGAGGATAAACTAAGAAAAGCTAAGATTGAAGCGGATGTTGCGAATATGGCAAAGAGTCAGTTCTTGGCAAATATGAGCCATGAAATAAGAACGCCTATGAATGGCATTCTCGGCATGGCGCAACTACTTGGTATGAACCTCAACGGGGAAAATAAAGAACTGGTGGATATTGTAATTAATAGCGGAAAGACTCTATTAACTATTATTGATGATATCCTTGATTTATCTCGAATTGAGGCTGGTAAGGTTAAGTTAAGCCAAGAAGAATTTGATATTACTGTTCTTGTTAACGAAGTCAATAAAGTAATGCAACCCCTTATAGAACAAAAGGGACTTTTGTATAATTCCTATATTGATAAAGCAATAGTAAATCATCTGACTGGCGATCCTGACAGACTTAAACAGGTGCTGTTTAATTTGTTAGGAAATGCTATAAAGTTCACGGAGCAGGGAAGTATCGAATTATCAATCGTCAAAGGCAAAGTATTTGATGATAAACTACAATTGATTTTCTCGATAAGTGATTCAGGGATTGGTATCGCTAAAGAGAAAATTGGGCAATTGTTTACATATTTCACGCAAGGTGATGATTCAGTCACTAAAAAATATGGAGGAACAGGACTGGGTCTGGCTATTTCAAAACAACTCATCAATATGATGGATGGAGAAATTAGTGTAGAAAGTGACCCCGGAGTTGGGAGCAATTTCATTTTCAGTCCAATCTTCAAATTGAATACGGAAGAAGTCTTAATAGTCTATCCGGAAGATCTTCCCACTATCGCTCGAACAAATTTAACAGCACTGCTCGTCGAAGACGATTATGTAAGCGGGTTGCTGATAAAGATGCTCTGCGAAAGAAAAAATATTGAGCTAAAAATAGCAACCTGTGGTACACAAGCGTTAGAAATATTAAAATATGAGAACTTCGCCATTATATTTATGGATATTCAGATGCCCGATATAAGCGGCTACGAAACTACCAAAATCGTTAGAGATATTGAGAAAACGCTTAATAGGCATACACCTATTATAGCTACGACGGCCTTTGCTTTAGTGGGTGATCGGGAGAAATGCATTGAAGCTGGGATGGACGATTATCTAGCGAAGCCTATCGATGCAGAAAACTTCTATACTATTCTGGATAATTATATTTTCTAAAGGTGGTTGTTAGAGGTATGATCAGGATGTTCAAAAAGCAATTGGCATCCTATTTAATCCTGCCAATATAAGGTATAATAATCAGGCGAAGGATTACAACAAAGGCGCGAAACATGATGATGCTCCTGACAGTCTCTATTGGAGTAGTCAGTTGGTTGAAGGGGTAAAGAGTATTAGGTTTTATGATCGGAGTTTATTGTTCTAATCAGTTATGAACGTGGGGGGAAAGCAAATGAATAATAATGTTAATACTCGCAGGAAAAGTGATAGATTAATATATGATGTGAATATACAATGCTTAAAATGTATCTCGGAGGGAAATATCAAAGAATATGAGTCTCCACTAGAGATTCAGGTAGCGAATATTTCAAATGAAGGATTGTGTATTTTCACCGCAGAAGTATTTAAGGAAGGTGTAGTACTTGAATTTGATATTGTATTGGAGGACAAATTATACAAGTTTATTTCCGGAATAATTGTATGGAGTATTATGAATAAGAACAGAAACGAGTATGGACTGCATATTAATACCATAAACGGAAAGTTTGTAACTCATATTGATATGATAGAGAGTAGGCTCTCAGTGATTATTTAGAATTACACAATGGTTTTCAATAAGAAATTAATAGTAAGCCTTTACCAAACGATATAGGCTTTTTTTATACCCATTTTTAGAAAGGAATTTTGACCTCCTTTATCAATTCCGAGACACCCACTTCTTATTCAAAGGACGTGCAAGAGGAACTGGATTATTCCCGAATAAAATTTGTGTAGATGTTTTCTTCCTTTGTTTTTTTGTATCAAAAGATTGAGTTATTAGACAAAATATAACTCGATCTTTGATACAATTGAAAGACATCGACAGTAATCAAAAATCGACATGAGCGTCTATTAAAGCTTGCACAATCCATATGGTTAATCAATTAGGAGTGTGGTTGGCAGCACCGCGAGCGTTCCAGCTATGTAAAATCCACAGATAATACTGTGAGGCGATCTCAATACACATTGCTTTCCCAGCAAATGAAAAACTCAAAGCCAGATTAGATGCCGTATGTAAATCACTCAATATATCCCTCGAAGAATGGTTCGAGACTGCCTTGATAGAATCAGAGCATGACGTTTTGACTAGTCTGATGGCGCTTATCCACTCGTCCTATATAAATGTTTTGGTTTTAAACGCTGAATTTCGAGACAAGGTCTTTTAAGTAATCTGCACTTTGTTTAATGTGAGCTATCTCTGTTTCGACTTCATTGGCCCTGTCCCTGATTTCGGAAACTTTATCGACCACATTATTAGTGCCTTGAGCACCTTCACTGCTAGCTTTAGCTATTTCATTCATAGACACGGCGACTGTCTTGATCGAGGCTAAGAGTTCCTCTGAGGTAGCACTTAAGTCACCTACAAAGTCATTGATATAGACAGCATCCTTGCCATAATTTTCACCTACCGTTACGGACTCTTTATAGCTATCAACTACTTTTGTTTCTAGGTATTCCAGAGTGCTTTTTGAGGCTTCGGCGAGATTTTCTACAGCCTCAAATACCATATCAGTTGTATTTTGTATCTCGTTAACTGTTGTCTTGGAGTTTTCGGCCAGTTTTCTGATTTCCTCCGCAACTACGGAAAAACCTCTTCCTGCCTCACCAGCCCTGGCTGCTTCAATAGCAGCATTTAAGGCCAGCAGATTAGTTTGCGAGGATATCTCCAGGATCGCTTCCGACAATGTTCTGATTTTTTCAACCTCTTTTGTTTTCTCTAGGGCTTCGTCCATTACCTGTTTAATGCTTATTCTCGTTTTTTCGGCGTCTGCCTGAAGAGCAAGGGAATTATTTTTTAGGTGGGTGGCTTTTATACTAATTTCGCCGGCCGATATAGCTCCTTCTTGAGCTCTTTCAGCAATAGTCTCCACCGCATTCTCGATTTCTGCCGAGGTAGCGTTTACTTCTTCTGTGGTAGAGGCTGTTTCTTCCATTCTGGCAGACAACTGTTCTATGGTAGAGGATATTTCCTTTAAATTGGCGTTCAGATCTCCAATGCTTTGATTGGTAATTGTGGAGGCCTTATTTACATTATCAGTTTCCGAAATTATGGCCTTGATTATATCCTTTACTGAGGCTTGCATTGTGTTTATGGCATTGCCCAGCTCCCCGATTTCATCCTGTGAATCAACTTTGATCGGTTCAATCATCAGATTACCTTTGGCAATCTCTTGTATTGAAGTTACAATCTGTTTTAATCTATTAGCGATTATACGCGAAAGAATCATCGCTACAAGGAAGCTAACCGCTATACTGATTAAAAAGATTAAAGCCATAATCCATTTGGCATGAAGATTTGTGCTTTTGATATTATCCAGTACTTGGTTGTTTAAGGAATTTATTTTATTTTCCATTTTTAACTGAATATGCTTATAGGCATCCATGTACCCTTTGTCCGCACTGAGCCTATCCCGTGCTATGCCGATTTTACCCGCTTTGACAAGTTCGATCTGGCTATCAAAACTTTTATTTAGGACTTCAATATTAGGAATAGTTTCATTTTCAATAATCACTTTCAAATCCTGATAGGCTGAGACATATTTAGTAATTTCTTTTATTTCCTGATCAAGGTTCTTGCGGCTGGTACTATAGGATTCCAGGTATCTTTCATCACCATTACTGGCAATATAGCCACGGACGTCGGTTTCTTCATTTACTAACTGGATAGTAAATTCCTCAGTTATCTTTTCAAGCGGCAGCACATCATTTGTTACTTCATTAGCGGCTATTTGCATCTGGTTAAAATTATAATAGGCACAAATTGTGGTATTTAACATCATTGTTAAAATAATAGCGAAACAAAATAAGATCTTGGATCTCACTTTTGCATTTTTTAACACAATTTCTTCCTCCTTCATTGCTCAAGTGATCAATTAGCGTCTTTGATGTTTTCCTTGGTAATTAATTTATAATCCACCCATATATATTTGTTATCTGTGATCTGGAAACCACAATTATTGGCGTTGGGAGATTCTTTCTTGGCTAAAACCTTGGCAAGGTTGAAAACAGCTTTGCCTTGATTTATGGCATCATTTAACACCGTACCAAGTAAAGTTCCATCATTAAGAGCATTGAGAGCACCGCTTGTAGCGTCAACCCCTACCACGGGCATATATTTTCCGCCATTAAAATAACCTTTGCTTTTTAAAGAATCAATTGCCCCTAAGGCCATATCATCATTATTGGCAATTACGCAATCAATATTATCACCCAGTGCGGCTAGGAAGGCATCCATTTTCTGATGAGCTTGTTCGCGGTCCCAATTGGCCGTATCGTCGGCTAGTTTGTCCACCTTCAGACCGGCATCTTCCATTGCTTGAATTGAATATTTAGTTCTCGAGATGGCATCCTTATGATCTGCTGGACCTTTTAGCATTACGTAACGGATTGTGCCATTGGAGGCAGGATGGTTTTTAAAGTAGTTGACGAGTATCTGCCCTTGCATTGTACCGGATTTTTCTCCTAAGGCACCTACATAATAAGCTTTGTCCCATTTTTTTAGATCGTCTAGGGAAGGTTCCGTATTGAAAAATATCACGGGGGTATTTGACTTTTGCGCCTTGTCAATGATTGAGGCTGCTGACTTGGCCTCCACAAGGTTTACTAATAGGACATCTACCTTACGGTTAAGCAGCGCATCGATCTTCTGAGCTTCTGTAGCTGTCGAGCTGTTTGACGCCCATATATCGATCTCTGTACCGCTTTCTTCGCCTAATTTGTAAAGTTCATTACGTACTGAGGTCTTCCAGGTGTCATCAAGGTTCCCGACGACAACTCCAAGGACCAGTTTCTTTTGGGCACTAAGTGAGGAATTGTCCACCTTCGAACACCCTGTGAGGAAGAGGCTGAATACCATCATAAGGATAAAGAATACTTTAAGGCATGCTTTCATACGATCTTCTCCCTTTTGTATAAATTCGTATTTAGCTTATTACACTCATTGTTTTGTATCAGTGAATCTGTGGCTTGTGCAATCTACAACAAATTGCCATACAGGCTGACTTATGGAAGGTGAGCATAATAGTACTAAATGACCACCAGCTAGAGTCGGTGGGTGTGTTTCTAACCTGTGGTCCGTCTAAAAGAACTGATTTTTAGCCATTTTGATTAAATAGCAACTCTTTGTTATGCTAGAACTAAAAAAATTCGACAGTATAATTGATTACCCTTCTAATTTTTGGCATAAATAATTTGATTTAGTTAAAATTCGACAACTGCTCTAGATTTCCTCTTTTAATAGAGAACATTTTCAAGCTTAAGAATAGTTGCCCTACATATAGTCATAAAACTCTGTTACAGAGTGAGCAAATCAAGCGTAATTTGCGTAAGCGTCCCCTTAGATATTAAGTTAGTCCTCGGCTACCAAAGCCACCAGGTCTAATCGATCACTCGTAAGAGAAAAGGAAGGGAAAACGTATATTGCTTTCAATGTGCAGGGCACGTCGGCGTTACTTCATTAGGTAAACAAAAACATAGAAATTTTAGGCGAGGGGTCACTATAGTTATTTGCCAGATTGTTTGGACAGTCTGGCTTTTTTTTGAGCAATATTCTGTCATCTGAAACTCGTGCATATGGCACTCGAATCAATGCCATATGGGACTGTTGTGTATTTAGTAAATAAAATATACTAGGCATGTACATCACTCAGTGGCTGTAGCGGAAGTGTCAAGAACTGCACAGGAATTGACTATTTTAGCCGAATAATCAAGCGAAAAGTTTCTTGGTTTTAAATTCTGATCGACTCTGTCCTATGAGGGATTAACACGTGAAGTTGAATGCCTCTAACGCTAATCAGGCAAATGAGTTAGCCCTAGCCGCCAAGGAGGGAGCTATTAAGGGTAACGAGCAGATGAAAGGTATGCTTAAAGCTATGGAGGAAATAAATGAAGGCTCAGGTAGCATCTTTAAGATTATTAAAGTCATTGATGAAATCGCTTTCCAAACGAATATCTTAGCTCTTAATGCTGCCGTCGAGGCTGCCAGAGCAGGGCAGCATGGTAAAGGTTTTGCTGTTGTCGCGGAAGAAGTGCGTAATCTAGCCGCTAGAAGTGCAAACGCAGCCAAAGAGACGACTGGTCTCATAGAGGATTCTATGAAGAAAGTTGAAGGCGGTACAAAAATTGCGAACGATACAGCCGCAGCCCTGAGCCAGATTGTTGAAGGAGTCACTCAAGTAACAAACCTCGTAGGGGAAATTGCAACGGCATCGAATGAACAGGCGTTAGGCATTAATCAAGTGAATCAAGGTATTCTACAAGTTTCCGATGTTGTACAGGCGAATTTCGCTACTTCGGAAGAAAGTGCTGCTGCAAGTGAGGAATTATCAAGCCAAGCAGAACTGTTAAGAGAACAGGTCAGTCAGTTTAAACTTAAGAAAACCACAGGGTCGTCTTACAAAGTGTTTGAGGATCTCAATCCTGAGGTTTTACGGATGATTGAAGATATGTCTCAGAAGAAAAAGTCCAACTACAGTCTGATGAACCAAGGATATACTGAGGCTGCAGCAACAAGTGGTAAGGCGAAAATTTCTTAACTGATCGAGAGTTTGGCAAATATTAAACAAGGATATAGGGAGAGCCTTGAGGCTCTCCTAAAGTTAAGGCCATAAAAGGTAAAGAAATACTCATTGCAGTCAACGCTCAGCTTATAGTGTTGGATGGAAAAAAGTGCATTATATCGAATTACCGACTTGTAGCATTAGTGAAATATCTCGAAATTCTGTACTAAGTAATCTGTTCGTGCTTATGGCATTATTATCGGTGCCATTTGATACTGTTTTATTTCTCCTAAAACTAATAAGATGAGAAATATTTAATGGCGTTGGCTTTGAAGATAGAATCTCTCACCAACGCATTTTGTTTTGATCTATTTTATAATAAATAATTTATTAATTATAAAGAATTTACAAAGGGTAACTTACAGCTCAATAGCGCTAGTAAGGTCTCTGTATAATAAAAGGGGGGGGTTCTATGAAACACTTACATCAACTGAGTTTTTAAGATTCATTGTTGGACGGAACACCTACGAGTGAAAATTGATGAGGAGGGGCGAGAAAATGAATAAGATCGTTGGTATAGGTGAATATGTTATTTCGAATGCCCCAGAAGACTTGATTAAGACGTTTGCACTTTCCTCCTGTGTCGCCGTGACATTTTATAATCCGTTCATTCATTTGGCAGCGATGATTCATATTGCTCTACCGAACCCCACAGATTTGGAGGAGGCCAAGCGGCGACCAGGATATTATGCTACTTCAGGCATACCAATCTTGATCCATAAACTATGCGGTCGGTTCGGAAGTCAGCGCAAGGATTTGCGGGTCAAATTATTTGGTGGTGCATCTTCGTTAAGATCGGATGACTACTTTAAGATAGGGCTAAGAAATATTAATTCAGTCAGAGAGACCCTCTCAAAAATGGACTTGAAGATTGTGGATGCTCATATAGGTGAAAGTATTAGTAGAAGTATAACCATGAGCGTACTATCAGGGGATATTGAGATTGTTACACTTCCATTAAATTATTAGGCGAGCTAGATATGACCATAAACTGCGAAATTCCTCCGCCCTATCTAACTTTAAAATAATAAGGGAATGAATCAAAGGATGGGTTAAAGTATTATAATTAAATAATACTTTAACGCTTCAAAGTAAATTTCATCGATTATGATAATCTCTACCTCAACACCTTTCATCTTCTTTAGATGAATATTAAGTGTATTGCATATCCGAGTTTCCTTGGTGTGTTTAACGTGATTGGGAAATTTTTTCATTATATAAGCTCAGGTTAAACGTCTGAGCCTTTATTTATCGTATATGCGCCTTGTGAAACTACCCGAGTTGTCATCTACTGGTCAGGTATCCGAAGTGACAAGGGAAATCGAGCCATGTTTGCACACACGTTTTCAACGCAAAGAGCATTTACCTCAGTGATAGGGTACTGAGGTAAATGCTCTGCTTGGTTACAAGAGATGCCATTAAGAAGCAAACCCTACGGACCCGGAATTGGGGTTGATCCCAGTCCCGTTGGCTGGTTACTTTGCGAAGCGTACTATTGCAGGTCGGCTAGATTGCTTTTCCTGCTTCATAAGCTTTTAATAAAAGTTCTTTATTATTAGCTGCGGTGTTGGGGTCGCTGCCGCCCGTTTGTAAAATGGTATTAACTACATTTAAGCCAAACATCTTAAGCATAGCTTCATTGGTTTGAAAGGATGTCTGAAAAGCCTGTGTGTTTGGATTTCCTTGAGAATATACCATAATCAGGCTTTTAGCAGCGTACCTAGACTTGTGGTTTTCATCGAACAAGCCGCAGAGCCTATCCCATAACAGTTTCATTTGAGCTGTAATCTGCCAAAGATATATGGGCGAGCCGAAAACCACAACATCGGCATCAACAATATGTTTAAACATGTTCTGAAAATCGTCTTGCATGACGCAGTGTCCAGTCTTACGACAAACTAAGCAGCCTTGGCAGGGTTTGATGTTCATATCATAAAGGTTAAATATAGTTGTTTCGGCACCAGCATCTTGTGCACCCTGAATAACTTCTTGAACAAGGGTTGCCGTGTTGCCATTATTTCTTGGACTTCCCATAAAAGCGACCACTTTTTTCATACTGTAATTCACTCCATTAAAATAATATTTAAGATCATTATATCATAGAAAAATCCGTTCCGTATATTATTCAAAGGTTAGGCATGATCATCTTTGGAACCACGCGACTTTGATATTTTTACTGGTATAAAATGAAAGGAATAAATCTATGACAGTAAGATGTAACGACAAACGCTTCATATATCCTTTTAAAAAAACCAATTGTTTGAGTATTTAACATATCAGCCCGATTTGCAGCACTTTAGCCTCTACCACAGTCAAGCCATTGGTTTCGCTGGTATTTTTACCGATTTTAAAAGTGTATCAAATTCGGAGTTTTTAAAGCTTTTGTCAGCCTTCTCTTCCTGCAAAATTAGAGGGGAAGAGAGGATGAAATGAGACAAAACTACTTTGCAAAATTAGTAAGATATATAAAAAATGTTTACCACGTTGATCGTGGTTTGAATAAACTGTCTGACGGAAGAGTTAACCCAACGTATAACACGGGTCAAGTCATTTTGCCTATGCTTTTGGTTTTTTTGCTTAGGATAAAAAGTTTCAATGAACTGAATTTCATGATAAAGAATAATGAGTTTAGTAAACTGCCATGTAATCCAAAACTACTATCCCCCTGTATGTTTCCAGATCTTCTTTAGTTAGGCTTAGATTTTTGATTGTCATTGTTGTTTTAGTCGACAATGACAAAAACTTTTCAACTGGGCTAAATAGATAACCTAACAGTCCTAGAGCCTTTGTTCTATAGTGCATTGGGATTGTAATAACAGGTTTTAACTGTTCCATTACTTCAACTGCAGCCAAGGCGTTGATGGTAGCAAGTCCTCCTACTGGTAATAGCAAAATGTCTACACGCCCAATTTGTTCGAGTTGCTTGGGTGAAAATTTATGACCTAAATCACCGCAATGGCAAACGTTTATGTCATCTATCGTGTACTTAAACACAATGTTCTTTCCTCTAAAAGTACCACCCTTATTATCGTGAAAAGTTGATATGCCAGAAATGACAATGCCACTTTCAAGATATTGACCAGGTTTGTCTAGATGCGTAAATTTTCCTCGCACTATTGAGACGTTGTTATGGTCTGAGTGATTGTGACTGGTAGTAACTATGTCTGCCTCAAGATTTGGCAAAGGATAACCAATCTTCTTGTCGAACGGGTCAATCACAATCTTTGATCCGTTGTCAGATATAATAGTAAAACAAGATTGGCCAAACCATTTGATGTTCATTTCCTATTCCCTCCAACTTCTTCAGCAGTAAAAGGTGAACATGAAAGTTCTCTATTTACAATGCCCATTTGTAAATCTAGTATTACAAGAGTTTTCCTCGGTGCTTTAATATATTGTGCTTCCTTTATGTGTTCCAAAATTTCCATTTTATAGCTCCTTTATTGATTTAAGATTTTGTAAAATATTCAATTTTTTATATACTTTAAAATACACCCATACAGAATTGATCAACAACAATGCACCAGTAACAAGAAAGACATATCGAATACCCAAGTAGGCTGCCACTTGCCCACCTATAACAGCACCTCCAAATACGCCTAAATACCCTGCCGACATGGTAAAACCAAAAACACTGCCAACAAGAGAATCTGGCGTAATTTTCTTAACAAGGGTATTAATAGAAGGATTAAGCCCTCCTATCGTTAAACCTAATACAAAACGAAGTCCCATCAATTGCCATGGATTTTTCACAAAGGCTTGCGGTATATAAATGATTCCTGCAACGACAAGTGCGACTAACATGACTTTATGCGCTCCTATTTTATCAGAGAGTTTGCCCAGTTTGGGAGCGGCAATTATATTAGCCAGCCCTGAGACCGAGAATACTAATCCGGCCACCAGAGCGACATGACTGGTATCTTTAGTTAATTGGGCGACATATACTGTCACGATGGGTTCTATAGAATACAGCCCAAAAGTTATTACAAAAAAGGTCACAAACAAGATAATCGTCAAACTCTTTTCAGGAACACTCTTCCATTGCTCCTTGATACTAACCATCTTTTTATCCTGAGGGGTAAACGATTCCTTTACAAATAAAGCGGTCAGAATAAATGCAATCATCAGCAAGGCACCTGTTATGAAAAATACAGGTTGGAAACCGAGGTTCTCTTCGATAAAACCACCAATAATTGGACCGAGCAAAGAACCTGCAATATTTCCTGTTGAAAGTGTGCCTAAAGCGTATCCCGCGTGTTCCTTGTCCGTCTGAGTTGCAATCAAGGCAGTACAAGCGGTGCCATAACCTGTGATAGCACCCTGCAACACTCTTAATCCGATCAATACATAGACATTAGGCGCAAACCCCATGCACCCTATAACTAGCGACATACCAAGGCTTGCTCGCAAAATCATGGGCTTTCGCCCAAATTTGTCAGCAAAATGACCCCAAATAGGTGAGAAAATAGCAGAAATTATATAGGTGACTCCAAAAGCAATCCCTGAAAGTTGGGCGATTGAAGAGGTATTATGAACTCCGAGATGCTGTATATAAAGCGGCAATACTGGGGCAATCTGACTCATTCCTATACCTGCTACAAATAGTCCAAACCAGCAAACGAATAAATTTCTTTTCCAAATCGGCATGAATATAAACCTCTCTTTTGTTTTTAGCTTTCGGGGACGGCAGTCTGTACTATAATTTTCTGGATCTAATTGAGAAATATCCAAACGACTTTCCAGTTGGAAAATTTCCAAGGTAGATTCGTCATGTTCGCTCCTAGAGCAAGCTCCTCTTTGGAACAAAATCCAAAGAGGAGCTTGCTTTTGTTCTTATCTCGCAGAGCAGGGATCCCTGATTTTTAATCCAAGGTGTCGATCCAAGCGTTGACAGTAAGTACATCGGCTTGACGTGGAAACACCTTCTCGGTGAGAACGCGGTGAACCTCAGGATCGAGATCAAGACATGCATCCGAAAGGACCTTTAATACATAGTCTTTATCTGCCGCCTCGCGCAATGTTGATAGAACGACGCCGCTGGTAGAAATTCCACTTATAACGAGAGTGTTGATTTGGTGAGATCGGAGGATGACTTCGAGGTTGCTGCCAGCGAAAGCGCTGACTCGAAACTTTGTAACGACTGGTTCGTTTGGTTCGGGATGAACGGATTCGTGAATTTGCGTTGCTATGTCGGAGATTGTCATTCCACTGGATTTAGGAATTGCCGAGAACGACTTGTTTTGAGGATTGATTTCTGAATAACCTGCGCTAAATGCGACGCGCACAAAAATAACTAGAATCGAATGTCGACGTGCAGCTTCGATGGCTTTTTGGAACGGAATCAGTTTTCCATTGTCTACAAAACGCGATACAATACCGTTTTGCATATCCATGACCAACAGGGCGGTCTTATTGTGATGATTATCCATGTGCTTTACAACTCCTTTTCATTATGCTAACATAAGTGGAGTATTCTCCATATAGTATAAGCGGAGAGTGCTCCACTTGTCAAGAGGGGTTTTATAATTGAATTTTAGGAAGTGATGAGATAGTGAATGATTCAGAGACAACACAAATTCGTCCTGAACGTCGTGATGCTACTGAGAATCGACAGCGAATATTGAGTGCAGCCATTAAGCTGTTTGAGCAAAATGGTGTCGAACAGGTTAGTATGAATCAAATTGCAAACGAGGCACAGGTAGGTCCGGGAACCCTTTACCGGCGTTATAAAAATAAAGGCGAATTATGTCTTGATTTAATTAAAGACAATGTTGAGCTGCTTTTTGATGATATTGAAAACTACTTGCAAGAGAATTGCTCTGATTCCCCAAGTAAACGATTAAAAGGAATTCTTGGCTTATTTATTCGTTTTAGAGAAAAAAAGGCACAATTACTTACAGGAGTTGAGGATTCCTCGTCAACCAATCCGCTCGGGTCTCGAATGCAGAGTCCTATATTTGGCGAATTACATCATCTATTATTGGAACTGTTTGACGAGTTGAATGCTGAACAGACCCATTTCAACAATGTTTTTAAAGCGGATATGTTGCTAACAGCATTAAGCAGAGATTTCTATTCCTTTCAAAGAGATGTGCGTGGTTATTCGCCAGAGATGATTTTGGAACAACTCTGCACATTATTCTTACAATGTTATAAGGAAAATCGAAGAGGGGCTTTACCCGACTAAAATGGAAATAGTCACGATTTTGGCGGTATGAACTGCCAAATCGTGGCTATTTTCCTGCCAAAGGTTTGCTAATTCATTCTAAATAGTGTGCCGAAAACTTGCGATTAGTGATAGCTTAACTTTTCAACTCCAAAATGGAACCTCGTATGTTTCTTGATGAAAAGTTTAATTAGTGAGCCAAATAAAAGATCTGCGTAAAAGCTGTTTATCTAAAAGCGAAATTGGGTATTCAGGGTTTAAGTATTCCTTAACACTGTAATAAACCCATCGAGTATCTGGTGACTTATTTTGAAACCTTTACCTTGATAGAATTTCAACCCATTATCGCCCATTTGACAGCACTTTAGCCGCTACTTCAGTCAAACCATTAAGTTTACTGGTGTTTATACTAATTACAAACGTGTATTAAATTCGGAGTTTTCAAAGCTACACTCAGACCTTTCTTTCTGCTAAAATCAGAGGGAAAGAGAGGGCGAAATAAGACAAAACTACTTTGTAAAATTAGTAAGATATATGAAAAGTGTTTACCACATCGAACGTGGTTTGAATAAACTGTCTGACGGAAGAGTTAACCCAACTTATAGCACAGGTCAAGTAATTTTGCCTGTGTTTTTTGGTTTCTTGCTTAGAATTAAAAGCTTTAATGAACTGGATTTCATGATAAAGAATAATGAGTTTAGTAATCTGTTTTCCCGAGGAACAAAGCTACCGCAGGTTGATTCGATCAGAAGCACACTTAAAGTAATTGATATAAACAGACTAAAACAAATCAATCATCACATAATCAAAAGGGCAGTTGAGAATAAGGTTTTTGAAAAAGGAACAATTGACGGATATACTGTGGTTGCTATCGATGGAACAAAATTCTTCGGGAGCAATAAGAAAAGCTGTCCAGAATGTTCGAAAAATACCAAAGGCCAGAAGACTCATAATTTCCATAGTGGTGCTGTCATGTCAACGGTAGGGAAGGGCGTAGAAGCAGTGCTTTGTTTACTATTTATCGCATCGAATAGCATGCAATTATTCTTAGTAAGGCGACTACGAAACCATTTTACAACTCAACGAGAAATGGTAAGCCTTTTATTAAAAGGACTATATCTGCTGAAGTATAAAGCCGAATTGGTTTTTAGCAGCTCTATGAAATTAGCCAATTTCATAGGGATTAATAATTCGGGGTAGGGGAAGGTGTATCCATTTTTAAGGAAAATTAAGCAAATGGGAGCATAATTCACATAATAAATGAAATTAACAACCAGAGGCAGTTATATTCATATAGAAGCTAAATTGCTGGTTCAACCTTGATTCTTTCATACGCAAAATATTTTCTCCTACCTAAATGGGGCCGTTACTCCAGTCCTAGTCAACAGAAGAATATTACCCCAATATAAAGGAATTGAATTTTTTATGTCGAACTAAGGATGAATGAAAGAGAGTAATCACTTACTTCCTGAACGTGTAATCGTTGGAATTAATAACAACCAATTTAGTATAAAGCTAGCAGGTTGTCAAATGGTAGAGGGGTACGAGACTGACAAAAGTATCTTCTAGTTAAAGTGGTACTGAAGCTATCAGTAAAGAACATCAAAAATAATAGTTGGAGGAATTAATATGGCACAACATCAAGGGAAAAACTCGGGTACTGGCGTAGAGTTAGCAAATGTAAAACTAACAGATGTTATTGACCTTGCATTTTTGCAGGAATTCCAAGATGATTTTGCGATAGGAATTGGCTTAGCGAGTGTGACGGTGGATCCTGATGGTACACCTATTACAAAGCCAAGTCAGTACACGCGATTTTGTATGGACTATACTCACTCAACAGAATGCGGTGACAAACGCTGTGCGGAATCACATCGCAAAGGTGGGGAAGAAGCTGCTCGAACCGGTAAACCTGTCATCTATGAATGCCATGCGGGGTTGATCGACTTTGCAGCACCCATAATGCTGGAAGGAAGACTCATCGGTACTATTTTAGGTGGTCAAGTATTAACTGATGCTCCTAACGACGCCAAGTATCGTAAGATTGCCAACGAAATTGGTGTGGACGAAGAAGGATATATCGAAGCAGTACAAGAAATTAGGAACCTGTCACGCAAGAGTATAGAATCATCGGCAAATTTACTTTTCATTGTTGCTAATAATATGTCGAATACAGCATACCAACAGCTAAAACTAAGATCGGTCGCGGACACTCTTAGCGATGGGTTGTCACAGATATCGGCTACCATGGAGGAACTGGCGGCTTCAGCTAGCGTTGTTAGTGAAAATCAGGGAAGACTGAATAATGAGATTCAAAATGTAAATCTGGTAACTGGCAGAATTGATGCCGTGATGGATTTTATTAAGGATATTGCGGATGAAACCCGATTATTAGGCTTAAACGCTGCGATTGAAGCTGCAAGGGCTGGTGAGGCTGGGTTAGGATTTGGTGTTGTTGCCCAAGAAATTAGGAAACTGTCGGCTGATTCGAAAGAAACGGTAGGTAAGATAAAAGAACTCACAACAATTATTAAGGAGTCTGTAGATAAAACTGTATTTATGGGAAATGAAACAACAAGCACAATCGGACAGCAGGCAGCTGCTATCGAACAAGTGACTGCAAGTGTCATGGAAATTTCGGATCTTACTGAGCAATTGAATCATCTTGCAAATTCGCGATAGTTTACATGAGTTTGAAGGGAAGGGACATTATTGGGCATTCAACTAGTGATTTTTGAATTAGACAATAAAGAATACGGAATTGATGTTACTGCTATTAACGGTATTTTGCGGGCAAGAAAATTCAACATACAGACATTGCCGGGTACAGATATATCAATAGAAGGTATGATCAATTTACGTGGAAGTGTTAATTATATTTTTAACCTAAGGACTAAGTTCCATTTAGACGCACAGGAAATTTCTGACGATAGCAAATTTATTATGTTAAATGCTAATAACGCAACCATTGGTTGCATTGTAGATGAGGTTACAGATATTGTTATGCTAAGTGACGAACAGGTGCAGTCAACGCCGAATTTCATCCGTGGAGGCAATGATAATTACATTATAGGTATCGGAAAACTGGACGATCGAATGATAATTATTTTGGATCCAGAAAGACTATTTAGTACAGAGTTTGCTACTCTTCAAGAGTAAAAATCTGAAATACCTACATCCAGAAAATTACATGGTGTAGCTATGTATGATATTCTCAGAAATAACTCAGAGATAGGCATAGCAGACGATAAAATCAGGCAATTGTTTACATACTTCACCCAGGGTGATGATTCGGTCACAAAGAAATACGGTGGAACCGGCTTGGGTCTTGCAATTTCCAAACAATTCGTTAATATGATGGACGGAGAAATATGCATAGAGAGCAATCCCGGTTTAGTGCAATCTTCAGATTGAAAGATGAGAAGCAGGGAGTCCCAACAGTTGATACTGAGCTTGTTCCCCCTCTGTTACTCTAGCAAATTCAAATACACTCCTAGTTGAAGATGATATTGTGAGCGGAATGGTCATTAAGAAGCTCTGCGAAAGAAAGAATATCAACTTAAAAATAACGACCAGCGGGAAAGGAGCAATCGAGATACTGAAATAAGATAGCTTCGATATCATATTCAGGATATTCAAATGCCAGATATAAGCTGCTATGAGACCACTGGAATCATCAGAGATATGGAGAAAACGCTTAACAGGCGCACTCCGATTATTGCAACGACAGCTTTCGCTTTAGTGGGTGATCGGAAGAAATGCTTCGAAGCGGGGATGGATGATTATTTAGCAAAGCCTATCGATGCAGAAAAATTCTATGCTGTTGTGGAAAAAGTATGTTTCTGAAAATAATGGAATAATGGGTTGTTGAAGCAAGTAGAGAACACTCTGATATTGCGTCGAGTGAAAACTTAGAGAGGATTAAAGACGCTTATGAAAAAGCAAAAATAGGCGGAGTCAATGAATCGTTCGAATTAATTAATGAAGTTAATGCCTATATAGGGGCAGTCGGAGATAAATCAAGTCTTATACTTGACCCCGATATTGATACATACTATTCAATGGATAGTCTATTGAATAGTATGTCTTCTTATATACTCAAATTGGCCCAATATCGGAAGAACCCCGATAACTACGGTTACCTTTTAGGAGCTGTTTCTGATATTTGTGATAGATTGATAGTCGAGAAGGAAAAAGTTTATGAATATAATCCTAGTATTAAAGGGCAATATGAAGAGGCTATTCACCTTAAGGAATACAGCCAGTTTGACATCCGTCTGGTTGAAAAGCAACGAGTGCAATATCCTTTGTTTATGTCAACTTCCATGAACCTGCAGGTTCACAGGGTGGGATGAAAATTCTATATTTTTGTAAGAGATTAAACAAAAACCTCAAAATCCGCTATCTTTAGCGGGTTTTGAGGTTTTTATATAAGAGCACGTAAAGATCTTACCTAACACCAATATAGATCCCTTATCACCTAGTCATGATCTTGCGACCATAATAAAGCAAATCACAACCCATACTGATGATTCGTTCGACCTTACAAGATATCTACACAGCTATAGACAACCTTTCGGCTGTAGATAACCGACTCTCTTACACATGCATACATCTACCGACATATGGTTGGGTAAGAAATCTCAACACCCAGCAAAATCTTAGCTCGACCCTTTACGATAAGTTGGAACCTCAAAGCAATCGGAAATAGACTGCAGTAAAGCTTTTCCTAACCACTAAAAGATCTTCTCGCCGACTATAGACAAGCGGTTTACCACCTGCATATAATCTTTGGCCGACCCATATACACCCGGCACTGAGCATATACAAATCTTGACTCGACCATTACGTACCCTTATGATCATAGAATGCTCATTTGAATGTTATAATATGCTGGTAAATTAAGGGGCTGTTTTTTGTGTTTCTGTCATTATATCAAAACCACCCGTTGGAAATCGAGCGGTCTGAATAAAACTTGATTTCCACTCATAAGTAGCAATGGTAGCAATTTTACTTCGCTTTTGTTTACAGAGGCGATTTAGCATTAAGAATGTGACAAGAAGCCTGAGGTCAAACTGATTAAAACTAGGGATAAGGGGGAAAGGATATGGGTGATGTCCCGATCCAAATATTTCTGCTCTGTGATGCTGATGAATGTGCCTCTAATGAATCATTAAAGGACGCCAGGAGCAAATCATCTATTAAAGATATCGAAATGGAATACGAGAATTGGATTAACTTATTTGGGAAACCCATAGAAATTTCTCAGAAGGGCCTTCATAATGAATTCCCCCGAATACGGGGTGGATTAGCTCAATTAATAGGACGCGAAAATTGCATCACTGCTTATGTAGACAGAGACCACATGGTGTTCTTTCCTTTTAACCTTATCTAATTACCGTCATAATAAGGCCGCCTGTTTTGAAGCTAGGCGGTCATTAATACTATGTAGGGTTTGGTTAGATAGTTTTGGGGTATGGTAAGCGCATGGAAACATGTCGAGTATGTAGTTGTTTCCAATGGCGTTGGTAATCATTACTGTTGACGGTTGTACTCAGTCAAATAGGATGCTAAAACCCACAGCTCTTCCTTCGTGAAAAGTAATAACCCTACCAAAAACCTCATTTCGGCTATTGGTAGGGTGTTCAAGAGTACGTTTTCCCTGGGTAGTCCCCCTTAACTTGTCGACATCGATCCTCGGGTATGGACGTATGGCGATGAAGCGATTAATTTGTAAGGTAAATTTGAAACACTTCGAAACTCGAATATTAAAGAGCGTCATACTATAGCCACCAACTGAAGGTCAAGTTTCAGCAATAACCTTCCCTAGTTCAATAAGGTCATAGCCGCCTAGCCCTTGCAATTCTGATTTAAACTCGTCAGAATGAATTATTTCAAAAATTGCGTCAAATCCAGGAAGGGTTATGTCTTCTTTTTTTACGACCATGTCATATTGTTCTTTTTGTATAGGTATGAAATCAATTCCCTGAACCTGTAAGCATGCCTTTTCAATTCCGATACCAAGATCTGCATCTCCGCGGGCAACATTACTGGCTATGGCAAGATGAGAATGGAATTCTCTTATATATCCATTCATAGAAGCACCTGAAATATTCATTTTGCGCAAGTGCTCGTCCAGTAATATTCTTGTACCACTACCTTTTTCACGGTTAATAATTGTAATATCAGAACGGCGTAAATCGTTCCAATCTTTAATGTTTTTCGGATTCCCTTTCGCTACATAGAAACCTTGCATACGGCTGGCAAGACGAATAATGACAGTTGGAATTCCGGGAAGCATTCTTTCAATAAACGGTACATTGTATTCTCCTGTTTTACCATCCCACATATGAGCCGTTGCCACTTGAACCTCTCCTTGATAAAGTGCGTATATGGCGTTATAACTTCCTTCATGGGAACGCAATGCACGAACTCCTTTTGGATGGCGGTCCAAGTAACGGCATAAGATATCTAAAATAAGATCCTGACCTGAAATTATTAAAGGGCTACTTTTATAAGGCGTTTCTTCATAAATAGTTGAAGAGATGAATTTGCTTGGTTCAGGAGAGAATGTGTTGATGGGTTTGGCGTCTTTTGTTTTGTTTTTAAAGTTTTCCACATCCTCTAAATCGACACGTAACTTTTTCCCGACTTTGTAGGAATTTAATTCTCTGCGTTTCATTAAATCATAAACGGTACTTTTAGAAATTTTTAATATGTCAGCAACCTCTTGCGGTGTTAATGTTTTATTCTCAATCATAGCGTTACTCTAACCTTTCATCAGCATTGTAGAGATTATATCACATTTCAAAGTACATTAAACTTTAACCTGTGATTCTTCCCTTCTATAACACTGATGTCCCATTTGGATGGACCGAGCATCTCCAACTGGGTTGCCTAAGACCACGTTAGATGTCTCCGATTGTATAAGTATTGGGTGCATTTCGGAGTCCTTCGAAGTGAATGAATTCAGCCAGAGTGGGTCGGAAATTTTTTAATACAGTATTGACACACTGAGCATAAATGAATATAATAATGTCAAATCATACGAAATGGAAAATGAGAAACTATTAATCGTTGTTTATTTGAAAAGCGAAGTTGTTAAAGGATGCAAAGTGGAAAAACGCCCTTTGACTTCTTCTAGCAATTTATGGCCCTTTTGCCTTCGCCCTCTATTGGAACACGTTTGGGTTGATTAGGAAGTTATACAACTTTAATTAGAGCTTTGTCGAGTGTTAAATAAGTAATCTAGAGTGTTAGTGTAATATGGGAAAGTTTAATAAACTAACCATATCGGGTCAGTACAATTTCATAAGTGGGCACCAAATCAATAGCTGATTTGGAGTGGAAAAGTGTTTTAGTGAGCTTTAATTATACAGAATTGAGGCTCATTTTGCTTTTTTCTAAATTGATCAAAGGAGGTGATGCGATGGCGCTTTATTCAGATAATGGAGTACATGGCGATGGCAAAGAGCGATTCAGTTATAAATAACTTAAGCAAATAAATACCGCCTAATTAAACTGATTTGAAATTAATGGGTAACTGAAAGGAGGTTTTAAAATAAATGTCATTACTGGGTTAATTGCTAGCTGAATGATTTAAAGTCAACAAATGCCGATGAAATGATGCGTGGACTCCGCAGAATTCTGTAAATTAAGGTTAAAGAAGCTAGATTTGGAGGGTGGTAAAAATGGGAATTAAAAAGCTGGCGGAGGAACAAATTCCAGAGAAAATCGAGGTGATCGAGAATTTAATTTATGCCTATAAATTCTTCCAAGTATTAAGAACAGCAATCGATTCAGGTTTGTTTGACTGGCTTGAGAAAACGGGGGCGAGTACGAGAGAGGAAATAGCCATAGGGGTTAACCTGCAAGGCCTTTTCATGAAGGGATATTTACAATCGCTTGCAGATTTAGGCTTTCTGGTGCGATCAAATAAACGATACTCAAATTCCAGTATAGCGAGCAGCTTTTTAACACGACATAAAGACACCTATCAAGGAGAGCGTTTATCCTTAACCGCTAGTTCTGACTGGAAGGATCTACTGCACATGTTTCGGTCCAAAAATCCTATGTTAAATTTTTATGAAGCCTGCCAGGATTACGAAGTTGAGGCAGACGGAATACATGAACTGGACAAGGCCATACACAGATTGAGTATCCCATTGGTTATGTCGAAACGTTCAGTTGGTGTTTAAGTGAAACAGGATTGTTCTGTTATACCATTTGCCGATGCGGCAATAGATCGAGGTATTGCTACACTAAGTTGGAACTATTGTGTTTTCACAATGGCAATTATTAAACATTTATGATTAACTGTTAATTTAACAGTTGATCATAAATGTTTCTTTCAATGTTTTCTCCCTTTGCTTCACTCATGGCAGTTTTTTTACTTAAGGCAGTTTTCGTTGATTAAATTCATACATAGGTAAATTGTTGAGTTATTGACCTTTAAAATTCATGACGATAAGGGGGAGATGACAGAAACTGGTTACGGTTTCTGGACCACCTTCTTCCGGAAAAACTTCAGTTATATTGAAGGCTATCGACTATTTAAAACAGCAAAACTATAAAATCGGTGTTATCAAGTTTGACTGTTTAACAACCTTTGACAATGTTTTAGTTAAAGTCTATGTATCCTGAAACTAATGTATCTAAAATGGGAGACGGCTATGCCACCGCCAAATTTTTTAATACTAGTGGTAAAGAAATGCCATTTGAGGAGATGCCTGTTACAAGAGTAAAGAATGGTTACAGAGTTTATAGAAGAAAACGTTACTTTGGTACGGGGAAATGAAACAAAATATTTTAGTATAAGTGGGACACCATTATTCGACAAGCATGCAAAAGTGCGTCTTGGAATTATATGCACAAGAGACATTTCCGAACGAATTGAAGGTGAAATGCTTATTAAGCAACAACAGACGTCATTACTAAAATCAGGGTCAATCAGTTAATGTCAAAGTATTACAGCAAATTGTCAAAGGAAAATGTATGCTTTTTGTCCAACCTTTCTTTCTGCTAAAATCAGAAGGGAAGAGAGGTCGAAATGAGAAAAAACTATTTTACAAAATTAGTAAGATACATGAAAAATGTATACCGCATCGATCGTGGTTTGAATAAACTGTCTGACGGAAGAGTTAACCCAACTTACAGCACAGGTCAAGTTATATTGCCTGTGCTTTTTGGTTTTTTGCTTCGGATAAAAAGCTTTAATGAACTAAGTTTGATGATCAAGAATCATGAGTTTCGTCAACTATTTCCCCGAGGAACAAAACTGCCGCAGATTGATGCCATCAGAGATACACTAGAAGTAATTGATATCGACGGACTAAAACAAATCAATCAAAGCATCGTTAAAACGGCAGTTGGTAATAAGACATTTGAAAACAGAACCATTGACGGATATATGGTGGCCGCAATCGATGGAACAAAATTATTCGGGAGCAATAAGAAAAGCTGTCCAGAATGCTTGAAAAATACCAAAGGTGACAAGACTCATTCTTTCCATAGCGGCGCATTAAATCACTTTAACAGAGTCATACTTTAGCGCTTCAAAGTAGTAAACAAAAAGCCCGACGAGGACTAAAATTAAGGAAAGGAAAGGTTTTCCTAGATTGCAGGATATCCTCTTCCTTCGTCAAATTATGAATAGAAAAAGATGGAATTTGAGCTTGTATAGCCTGCTTATATTTGCTTGCCAGTGGCATGGCGAAAGTAATTGATGCGAAAAGCATTGTGTGTGTGATGGAATGGTGAGAATTGCAAATTAGTGGTGAAGTGTGAGGCTGGAATTCACTACAAAATTGTCATGAATATTGTAGTAAATATAGTGAACATAGATTGTTTGTGATAGGAAGATGGGTAAGTTTGACTAAAACCCCGAAATGTCAATTAGCGGTTAAACGGTGAACAACTGAGTGATATCCAGCACTTTAGCCTCTACGACATCAAACTATTGATTTTATTGGCATTTTTTCCGATTTCAAAAGTGTATCAAATTCGGAGTTTTTTAAAGCTTTTCCCTGAACTCTCTTTCTGCTAATATCAATTGGAAAGAGGGGGCTAAATGAGAAAAAACTACTTTGCAAAACTAGTAAACTATATGAAGAATGTTTACCATATTCAACATGGTTTGAATAAACTGTCTGACGGAAGAGTTAACCCTACTTATAGCACAGGTTAAGTTATTTTGCCTGTGCTTTTGGGTTTTCTGCTTAGAATTAAAAGCTTCAACGAGCTAAATTTCATGGTAAAAAATAATGAGTTCAGTAAACTATTGCCCCGTGGCACAAAGCTGGCGCTGATTGATGCAACCAGAAATACACTGAAAGTAATTGATATAAACGGGCTAAGCCAAATAAATCAACACATTATAAAAAAGTCCGTTGAGAATAAGGTTTTTGAAAACGGAACAATTGACGGGTATACTGTGGCCGCAATCGATGGAACAAAATTATTCGGGAGCAATAAGAAAAGCTGTCCAGAATGCTTGAAGAACAACAAAGGTAAAAAGACTCATTCTTTCCATAGTGGCGCTGTAATGTCAACAGTGGGGATCGGCCCCAAACTGGTTATTGGCTTTGAGATGTACAAGCCCGGACAAGATTCTGCCTCAAAGGATGAAGGCGAGTTAAACGTAGCGAAAAGGCTGATTTCAAGCGTCGCGAAGAGTCACCATGGATTTGTTGATGTTGTAGTTTATGATGCCCCTGCCTGTAATTCCATTTGGATTAACCATTGTAAAAGTCATGGCATCGATGCAGTGGTCAGAGCGAAAAACAATAATAACAATAGTTTGCGGTTAGCAAAAACGAAGACAAATAAGTCTGAGGCAGTTGAAGTTTGGGAAGATGAAAAAGGATTCGAGAAAGTTGAAGTTTACGAGTCAACATTTACTATGGACAACGTTGATCAGCCGTTGCGTTTTGTAAAATTCGCAATTAAACATAAGGACAAGAAGCGCACACAGATTATGATTGCAACTACTTGTATGGATATGGCGCTTAAGACACTGTTCAAAATAATAAGAGCACGTTGGGATATTGAAAACTCGATTTTTAACAACTTGAAAAGTGAATGTGGCTTAGAGCACTGCTTTGTGCATGGAGGAAACGCCGTAGAAGCTGTGCTTTATTTGATCTTTATGGCATCGAATATCATGCAACTATTTTTAGTTAGACGACTAAGAAACCAATTTACAACTCAACGAGAAATGGTAAGGCTTCTTTTGAAAGGACTATATCTGCTGAAATATCGTGCTGAATTGGTTTTTAGCAGCTCATAGAAATTGAGCAATTGAATAGGAATCTAAAATTTCGGGGTAGGGGAAGGTGTATGCTTTTTTAGCGAGAACGAGACAAATGTGGAGGACAATTTGAAAAGTCCTTTAAATATACAATCAGTGGCAACAAATTCATACATAGGCTAAATTGCTGGAAGCAGACGGGATCAAGAACATCTTAGGTAAGGTCAAATGGGCTGAATCAAGCATTCGCGATATTTTGAAGAACGAAAAGTATGTCGGGGATGCACGCCTGCAAAAAAAGTTTCACCACAGACACATATAATAGGAAGAAAAATACTGGTGAAGCTCCTATGTACTATGTAAAAGATAGTCACCCCGCCATTATTGCAAGAGAAGATTTCGAGAAGGCCCAGGAGTTGATGGTGGAGAGAGGAAGGTCTAAAGGCAACATAGCGGGAGACCGAGAGAAATATCAGAAACGTTACGCCTTGACTGGAACCATCGAATGTGGGCAATGTGGAAAAACCTACAAACGGCATATAGATAATTGCGGCAATGTTGCCGAGTCAGTTTGCTGGGTTTGTAGCTCCTATATAATAGAAGGGAAGAATTCATGTAACGTTGGTAGGGTCAAAGAAGAGACCATAATAGGACTGTTTATGAGGGTGTTCAATCGGCTTTATACGGATCGGGTTGAGTTGCTGGGGGATTATAAGGCGAAGTTGGAAAGAGAAAAATTTGCGGAGATTGACCAAGATCGCATCGTGAAGTTGGATGAGGAGATTGAGAGCCTGATCCAGCAAGAACGAGCGCTCTTTTCAATAGAAGAAAAAGTATATGCCGTTTTGAAAACCGAACACGAGGAACTGGTGGGTAAGTTGGTCCAACTTCAAATGGAACGGGCCACATGGGTGGCTGAACTTGTAATTAAAGATAGTCGTATCGCTCGAACCATAGAACTTGGGGCCATCCTTGAATCCCAGGGTGGGACAATCTTAGAGTTCAGCGAGGACTTATACAGCACAATCATAGAAAAGATAGTGGTCAAGGAACGCACGAATTGGGAGTTTCACTTGAAAAACGGCCTTCGTTTTGAGGAACATTACACCTTGAAACGAGGCCGTGATTTATTTTAGGGAGGTTTTTGAAAATGGCAAATGTTACAGTGATTCCGGCAAAACCAAGACAAGAATTACAGGGACTTGAGGCGACGGCAAAGCTTAGGGTTTGTGCGTATTGTCGCGTAAGTACGGATAATGAAGAGCAGTTATCAAGTTATGAGGCTCAGGTGTCACACTACACAGACTATATTAAACGCAATCCAGAGTGGACTTACGGAGGAATCTTTGCGGATGAAGGTATCAGTGGCACCAACACAAAGAAACGGGTGGAATTTAACCGTATGATTGAGGACTGTATGGCTGGCAAGATTGACATGGTGATCACCAAATCGATCAGTCGCTTTGCCAGGAATACGCTCGATACTTTGCAATATGTAAGGCAGTTGAAGGAGAAAAACATTGCTATATTTTTCGAGAAGGAGAACGTCAACACCCTTGATAGTAAGGGAGAGTTCCTGATTACTTTGCTAGGGAGTTTGGCACAAGAGGAAAGTTCAAACATATCGCAAATCACGAAGATGGGGATTGCTTACCGCTTTCAGGAGGGCAAAGTCATTGTTAATCGCAATAGATTTCTTGGCTATACCAAGGACGAAAACGGTGACCTGGTCATTATTCCGGAGGAGGCAGAAATAATAAAGAGGATCTTTGGAGAGTTCATGGAAGGCAAGTCAGACTTGAAGATCGCAAAAGGCTTAGAACATGACGGTATACTTACCGGTGCTGGAAAAGCAACATGGTGGGCAAGCACCGTAAAGTCAATATTGAAGAATGAAAAATATATGGGTGAGGCACTCCTTCAAAAGACTCATACCGTCGATTTCTTGACCAAAAAGCGGGTGAAAAATAAAGGAATTGTTCAGCAATACTACGTGGAAGACTCCCACCCACCGATTATCAATAAGGAAGATTTTGCAGCGGTACAGGCTGAGTTTGAAAGACGCTCTAGTATGCGAGGCTATTCACAGACCGGTAGGAGTGCCTATACGAGTGAATATGCCTTCTCAGGGAAGCTCTTCTGCCAAAACTGTGGCTCGAAGTTTAGAAGAGCATCTTAGGGAACCGGGAAAAATAAGCAGTATGTGTGGAGATGTATAAACCGAGAACAGAACGGAGTTGACAAATGCAGCGCAAAAACGGTCAAGGAGAAGGATTTAGAACAGGCCTTTATACGGGTTATGAACAGGGAACAGGGAGTTAAGGTTGCTAAATTTGATGAGGAAATATTTCGCAGGTTGATTAAGAAGGTCAAAGTACAGTCGATGGTCGAAGCAGTGTTTGTGTTTAAGACGGGGGTTGAAGTGAGAGAGGTATTTTAAGGTGAAAGGGGCAGTCAATATTGAACTGCCCAAGGGTTAACATCTGATGGGTCGTTGGCCCACTAACTGAAGCCGCCTTACTACGTCAAGTGAAAACAAACAATATTATTTCTATTTCAAGTAAGTACATTGGAACACCTAACCTTTGGGGAGGGACGACTCCTGCGGGGTTTGACTGTTCAGGCTTTAAGGGATACCGACGAGGTGTCAGGTGAGGGCTATCTTTCTAATTTGCACTATTCTATACACTCTTCTTAAGAGTTCAAAGTTCTTTCCGAAAAATCCCAAGTTAAATAAGCTAGTTAAGCCTGATAACAACGCTACGCATATCTCTTTTCAGGCATATCAAACTCCAACCGTTGATAGTCTTGGATTTTCGATAAAGTCGCATAGTGACTGAGATTGTGGAAATTCCAAGACAGCTCTTGCTGAACCACTGAACGAACGGTTTCTAC
>Ga0209123_1000675_pt1 | contig 40652 bp, 26 predicted proteins | sample BarGraIncu00431A_FD_184500 | JGI IMG/M metagenome (GOLD analysis project Ga0209123, IMG submission 184500) | Arctic peat soil microbial communities from Barrow, Alaska, USA - Barrow Graham LP Incubations 004-31A (SPAdes) (version 2) | ecosystem: Environmental > Terrestrial > Soil > Wetlands >...
GTTTCTCCATTACGATAATTGAAAGCTACATTTGGAATAACTCCCCATTTAGTACAAATAGAACGAAAGTCCTTTGAATCAAAACCAGAATCTGCATTAACGAAAAGACCATCAGTGCTAACTTTTGTTCCTTTTAATGTAGAAAATAGTTCTTCTGTAGATTTTTCTATTGCATATAAATCATTATGGTTACCTGCCACTGGACTAGACAAAGCCAGAGGTAAGCCTTGTCGGTCAGAAAGATACAAAGAATTTGTTGTTTTTCTTTTCTTTCTGCCCTGATAGGCGACTTCTTCGCCTCCGCGAAGTGTTGTGGCATGACTACCATCTAAATCGGCACTGGATAAATCCAGAAATGACTTATACTTTTCCAGTATTTTCGTCCAGCAGTATTCCCACTGACCATTCTTACTCCATTTGCGAAAATGGCCAAAGACCGTTTTGTAACTTAGTACAACTTCTGAAAACAAACTTTTCACTGGTAACATATGCCACTGACAGCCTGTTTTGAGCTTATACAATATGCTGTTTATTACTTCTATCAGACAACTACTTGTCTGAAAACCTCTTTTTGCTACCGATAAATGTGGTAGTATTTCAATTCTTATTGTATCTTTGTCAAGTACTTGGTACACCATAGAAGGGAATCGTTATGTTGTTTTGTCGCATACAAAACGTTCCCTTCTTTTCAATATTGTGCTAACCCTTCAAAAAGTCAAGACGACTTCGATACTTAATTAATGTATTTGCGTTTTTTGAGGATATTAATACGCAAACGGTAGTAATTAAATAAGAGGAATGCTATATCTTTGAAAAAAAATTGAGATAACAGCTGAGATAACAGCATTTATAATAAATTTGTATTAAAACAATCTGGAAAAAACCATTACAAATGTGTTTAATTATAAACTAAATAGGGGTAAAAATATCATGACAACAAGAAGAGATTTTATTAAAAAATTGGCGATTGGTACTACAGCATTATCAATAGGAGGCTTATTGCCAGGCTTCAGTGCAAAAAGTTACAAAAAAATAATTGGAGCAAACGAAAGAATAAGAATTGGTGCTATTGGTGTAAATTCCAGAGGATTTGCACTTGCAGATGGTTTTGCCGGTGAAAAAGGATGTGAAGTAACTCATGTATGTGATGTTGATTCAAGAGCAATTGCAAAATGCGTTGCAAGAGTGGAAAAAATTACCGGTAATAAACCTAAAAGCAGTAAGGATATTCGTAAGATGTTGGAGTCTAAAGATTTTGATGCAGTATTTATTGCAACACCAGATCATTGGCATGCCCCAGCGGCTTTAATGGCAATGAAAGCAGGGAAAGATGTATATCTGGAGAAACCCACCAGTCATAATCCGGCAGAAAATGAAATTCTTATTAAAGCCGCGACCAAATACAACCGTGTAGTTCAAACAGGTATGCAAAGAAGATCGTGGCCTAATGTAGTTCAGGCAATTCAAGAACTAAGAGGAGGAATAATAGGTAATGCTTATTTTGGAAAAGCATGGTATACAAACAATAGACCCTCCATTGGAATAGGCAAAGTGGTTCCTATACCAGAATGGTTAGATTGGGACTTATGGCAAGGCCCAGCACCTCGTGTACCGAATTTTAAAGATAATTATTTACATTATAACTGGCATTGGTTTTGGAATTGGGGAACAGGTGAAGCATTGAATAATGGAACTCACTTTGTGGATATACTTCGATGGGGGATGGATTTAGAATATCCGACAAAAGTAACTTCTGCTGGTGGTAGATATCGTTACAAAGATGATTGGGAAACACCCGATACACAAGTTATAAGTTATGAGTTTGGTAAAGATAAAGCAATCACTTGGGAAGGACGAAGTTGCAATGATCAGTTTGTAGAAGGATATTCAGTTGGTGCTATGTTCTATGGAGATAAAGGAAGTATGTTGATTAGTGGCGGTAATGAATATAAAGTATTTAATTTGAATAATAAGCTATTAAAACATGTAACCAGTGACATGGGCTTCGAAGCCGGAAATTTAGCAAATCCAACACAAAATTTAGATGCTTACCATTTCCGCAATTTTTTCGATTCAATAAAAAAAGGGACACTATTGAATGCTAATCTTGTTGACGGATGTACAAGTACATTATTGGTTCAACTGGGTAATATTTCTCAACGTGCGGGTCATTCATTAAGTATTGATCCGTCAAATGGTCATATAATTAATGATAAAAAGGCCTCAAAACTTTGGAGTAGAAACTATGAAAAAGGTTGGGAGATGATTTTATAAACAATAAAAAAAAACAGATATTCTCTGCCAAAAATAAAAATAATTCAACCTTTCTCCCATTAGTTATATTTAAATTTTTTTCAATCCAATTACAAATATCCAATAGAGAGCCTAATATTACAAGCTCATCTACTTAATGAAAAAAATACAATTATCAGGGAATGATACTAAAAATAGTTTGGAAAAAGAAATTGAGAGATTCTATTGTAAATATTTATTTTTGTTGAGCTGAAGTTTATAATCTATCTTAAATTAATTTAAAAACAGGGGTCAATACATCCTTGTTTTTTTGTTTTAAACTGAACTGAAAAAGGAGACTGAATTTTAGTTTATAATTCTGCTGATAAAATGATCCGAAAAATGGATTAAACATATTTGAAATTTAATTTTGTACCTGTCAATATTTTATATTTCTGTTTAAAATTGAATATCAAAGATATAGATTATATATGGCTCTTGCTCACTTGCCACTTAACTATTTTTTATGTCTTATTTATTTGAAAATGATATCGAAAAAAAATAACATTAATAATTTATTATCCGATCCACTATCTTTTCTGATATTTTTGAATTATTTTTCCACTAATTATTATAAATTGAACTCCAGATCTCGATTTTTTATTATCTATTTTTTTTTTTATATTTGTTGCAAATATCTATGAAACTTACACTCTTTTTTATATGATAAAAATACTTTTATTGATAGACTATTCCGATGAGTTCAGCAGGGGTCTTCTAAGAGGAATTATTCACTATTCCAAAGATTTTGGTCCGTGGACATTTTACAGATTGCCCTCTTTTTATAAGACACTTTATGGTAAAGAAGGCATTATAGAATGGGCAAAAGCGTGGAAAGCAGATGCCATTATAGCCCAATGGGATACGGAAGGAAGAAGTTTATTGAAAGAGTTGAATATACCGGTAATTCTACAAAATTACAAAGAGCGAAGTAGCTATTTTTCGAATCTTACCGGAGATTATTATGCTACCGGAGCTATGGCGGCAAAATTTTTTGCACAAAAGGGATTTCGAAATTTTGCTTTTTATGGAAATAAAGGGGTGGTCTGGTCAAAAGAAAGGGCAGAAGGCTACAGACAGGAAATTGAAAAAATAGGAGGAAGTTATTATTATTTTGAAACTGAAGATCTTAGTAATGATCGATGGGAAAAAGGTCATATTCAATTAGATGAATGGCTTTTATCACTTCCTAAACCAATTGCATTATTTGCTTGTGATGATAGTTTTGCATTGCAAATTTCTGAAATATGTAAAATTGATAATATAAATATTCCAAACGAAATAGCACTTTTAGGTGTAGATAACGACGAACTTATTTGTAACTTATCGGACCCTCCTATTTCATCAATTGTTTTAGATGTAGAAAAAGGCGGTTATGAAACGGGTCGATTATTACATCAGTTAATAAAAAAAGAAAAAGAAGATCCGTTTAATGTCATTATTAATCCTATAAGAATAGAAACAAGGTTATCGACGGAGCGATACGTTATTTCGAATCAATATATCCTGTCTGTAGTGAAATACATTGAAAAGAACTTTGCAACGGATATTTCAATCAATGATTTTACAAAATTAGTACCACTTTCCAGACGTATTTTGGAGGTGAAATTCAAAGAAGAATTAGGAACTTCCATTTATCAATTTATTATTAACTATCGAATTGAGTATTTCGCTCAACTATTATTAACTACAGATAAAACTTTATTAGACATAGCTCTTCAATCAGGTTTTAATGATTGCAAGAATATTTCCCGGACTTTTAAAAAATTCAAAAATTGTACACCTAATGAGTACAAACAAAAATTTGGATTCGAATTTAGATAATAGCGTTTTTTGAAGACATTATTGCGTTTTTAGTGCAAATAAATAAAAAACAATACTATACTTTTGCATTAGTAAAAAAAACACGTTTCTAAAAAGTGACGTGAAAACGCAATAATAAATTCTAATATATTGTCTTAATTAATGAATCCAACTTCAGTTCATGTTCTCGATAAACGCCCGAGAACAATTGCTATTACTTTAGTTGCCGGGATGTTTTTTATCTTTGGTTTTGTATCTTGGGTAAACGCAATACTTATCCCATTCTTTAAAATTGTCTGCGAACTCACTAATTTCCAGTCCTATTTTGTAATTTTTTCTTTTTACATTGCATATTTTGCAATGGCTGTGTCTTCAGGAATTTTTTTGAAGAAAGTCGATTTTAATAGGGGCATCATATATAACTTCTGTTTGATGTCATTAGGTGCATTAGCCATGTTTCTTCATGCAGGGTGTCAGGTTATCGCAATTGATACCATCATCAGTTATGCCAATTCTATGGGAATCGATTTGATGGAATACAAAAAACTTTTCCTTCTTATACATTGGCAGCAACTAATTTGCGGCCACATGCTCAGTATAATTTTAATTCCAAAATATGTTCTTAAAAAAAATGCACACGTTTTTTGTATGATATTAAACAAGTTTTCTATAAGCAACCTTGTGACACTTGACATATAAAAATATAAAAATTATATAGTTAAATGGCTGATATTCAGTTTTTGTTAAACTTATTTTAACAATTTTTAAAAACATCCATTATGCAAAACAATACTACCTCCAAAAGAAATTATATTCTCTCCATGTTAATATTGGGAGGATTATTTTTTATTTTTGGATTGGTTTCATGGGTAAATACAATATTAATACCTTATTTTAAATTTACCTGCGAACTCACTATTGTTCAATCCTATTTAGTCACTTTTGCTTTCTATATTGCCTATCTTGTAATGTCCATTCCATCATCGATTTTACTCAATAAAATTGGTTATAAGCGAGGGATGATGATTGGATTGTGGACCATGTCAATTGGGGCGATATTTTTTCTTCCGGCAGCTTATTTTCGGCAATATTCAATTTTTCTGGTAGGTTTATTCTTGTTGGGAATTGGTTTAGCTATTTTGCAATCAGCAGCAAATCCTTATGTAACCATTATTGGTGACAAGGAAAGTGCTGCCAGTCGGTTAAGTTTTGTTGGTGTGTTTAATAAACTGGCCGGAATTTTAGCAAATCTTATTTTTGCCGCCCTTGTAATGGGAGACTCAGACAAGAAAATAATGGAAGCAATTAAAAAGGGAATGTATGTTGGCGCAGCACGTACAGAAGCCTTAGATCAACTGATTCGAAGCGTAATGATGCCTTATGCTATTTTGGCTATAGCTCTTTTCCTTTTTGGTTTGGTTATTCGGTACTCTGTTTTGCCGGAAATTGATACTAAAAGTAGAAATGCAGAGATAAAATCATCTGTAGCCACTAAAACTTCTATTTTACAATATCCACATTTAATATTAGGAGCTTTTGCTATCTTTTTTCATATCGGATCGCAGATGGTTGGGTTAGCCAGCATTATTAACTATGCAGGAACTATGGGGCTGAGTCTTGAAGGTCAAGCAAAAGCCTTCCCTTCCTATACGATGAGTTTTACTATGATTGGCTATTTGTTGGGTATTTTTCTCATTCCCAAGGTTATTTCACAAAAAAACGCCCTTGTTGTGTGTACAACATCAGGGTTGATTCTTTCACTTTTGGTAATTTTTTTACATAAACAGGTAACTGTTTTTGGACTTGAGACTGATATTTCAATTTGGTTTCTCGTACTGATGGGTTTGCCAAATGCGCTTATCTATGCAGGTATTTGGCCATTGGCCATTGATGGATTGGGCAAGTTTACAAATTTAGGATCGTCATTATTGGTAATGGGTCTTTCCGGAAGTGCTATTATTCCGTTGGTTTATAGTGCCATTGCTGAAAAAACGAACATGGTGACGGCTTACTGGGTTTTAATCCCTTGTTTCATTTATCTTATATTTTATGCCACAATTGGCCACAAAATAAAACGTTGGTCAAAATAATTTCAATTTAGCTATGCAAAAAACAATTATAAAAAACGGGCAAATTATTACACCCTATCGCAATTTAGGATTGGGATATGTTGTGATTGAAGGTGGAAAAATTTTGGAGGTTGGCGCTGGAGAGATTGAACTCTCTAATGCAACGGTAATCGATGCACAAGGAGCATATATTGCACCAGGTTTTATCGACTTGCATACACACGGTGCTGGTAATGCGGACTTTATGGATGCTACGGTCGAGGCCTATCTACAAGCTGCACGAACACACGCTATGCATGGTACAACATTATTATATCCTACAACACTTACAAGTACCAATAATTTGCTTTTCGACACTTTTGACATTTACAAAGAAGCAAAAGCAAAAAATACAGAAGGTGCCGGTTTTGGAGGGATACATCTTGAAGGTCCCTACTTTGCATACGAGCAACGTGGAGCACAAGATCCTCGTTTCCTACGTAATCCAGATCCAAAAGAGTACCTTGAGATTCTCGAAAGATCAGACGATATTGCACGGTGGAGTATTGCCCCTGAATTGCCAGGTGCATTGGCTTTTGGAAGAGAATTAGTAAAAAGAGGTATTCAACCAGCCATTGCACATACCAATGCAATTTATGAAGAAGTATTAGACGCTTTCGAAAACGGCTTTCGCCACATTACTCATTTCTATTCATGTATGACGGGTATTACTCGTCGAAATGCGTTCCGTTATGCTGGAGTTATAGAAAGCGGGTACCTGATAGATGGTATGACAGTTGAGATAATTGCTGATGGAGTGCACGTCCCCGAAAGTTTGCTCAAACTAATTTATAAAATAAAAGGACCGGAAAATATAGCTTTAGTGACGGATTCTATGAGAGCAGCTGGTATGCCTGAAGGAAGAAGTATTTTGGGCGGACTGAAAGATGGCCAAGAGGTACTCGTTGAAGATGGTGTGGCGAAATTGCTTGATCGTACTGCCTTTGCCGGAAGCGTTGCTACTGCTGATAGATTGGTACGAACAATGCATCAAGTTGGAGAGTTTCCATTGGTAGATTGCGTTCGAATGATGACTGCTACACCGGCACGAATAGCAGGAATTGATAATCGAAAAGGGAGTTTGTTACCCGGAAAAGATGCAGATATTGTAATTTTTGATGAAAATATTAATATAAAAACAACAATAATAGAAGGAAATGTTATCTACAAAAACTAAAACAGGTGAAACAATTTTCGAGAAAGAAAAGTTGACTGTGAAAATTTTTTCTACTCAAAAGAAAATGGGAAAAGTTGCAGCGCAAGATGTTTCGGATATGATAAAGTATCTTTTAGAAAAAAAAGATGAAATAAATATTATTTTTGCTGCGGCACCATCGCAGCAAGAGTTCATGCATTATCTTACGATGGATAAATCCATTGATTGGAGTCGAATCAATGCTTTTCATATGGATGAATACATCGGACTTCCGGAAAATACTTCACAGAGTTTTGGAAATTTCCTGAAAGAACGACTGTTTGATAAGGTTCCTTTTAAAAATGTATATTACATCAATAGTCAATCTGATGATTTGAATATAGAGTGTGAACGATATTCAAAATTGTTGCAGGATAACCCGGTTGATATTGTATGTCTGGGTATTGGAGAAAATGGTCACATTGCATTTAATGACCCTCATGTGGCTGATTTTAACGATTTAAAATCAGTGAAAGTCGTTGAGTTGGAATTAGCTTGTCGTCAACAACAGGTGAATGAAAACTGTTTTTCTTCATTAGATTTAGTTCCTACTCACGCATTGACACTTACCATACCAACTCTGATGAAAGCTGAATTTATGTTTTGTATAGTGCCCGCTTCTAACAAAGCTGAAGCTGTATATCGTACGTTGTCGGAGAAAATAGACGAACGGTGTCCTGCAACTATTTTAAGGACTAAAAACAAAGCTATTCTTTACCTCGATGCTGACAGTTCTGTTTTATTAAACAAGTAAGAGTTGAATATTATGTACTTGTAGTAATTTATTGATATGTCGTTTGGTCTATAAAATTTTAAATGTCAACGATATAGTAGTTGTTGATTGTTCATTATTCATTACTTAATAAAAAATATATTATGAAAGTTAGATTCCTTCTTTTCGCGTTCGTTTTGTTTTTGGCTGTGTCTTCGTATGCACAGGGGAAAATTAAAATTGGGATTATCGGTTTGGATACGTCGCATTCGCCTGAGTTCATTAAACTGTTAAACGATGAAAATCCTAAAGCCGAATATACCGGATTTCAGGTTGTGTCTGCTTACCCCTACGGCTCAAAAACTATAAAATCAAGTTATGACCGTATTCCTAAATATACCGAAGAAGTTCAAAAATACGGTGTAAAAATAGCTTCTTCAATTTCCGAATTGTTGAAAGATGTAGATTGTGTAATGTTAGAAACAAATGATGGAAATGCACATTTGGAACAAGCGGCAGAAGTCTTAAAGGCGGGGAAAATTATGTTTATCGACAAGCCGATAGGTGCTTCGCTATCTCAGGCAATTGCAGTTTTTGAACTTGCAAAAAAATACAATGTTCCTGTTTTTTCTTCTTCTTCGTTAAGATTTGTTCCGCAAAATCAAAAATTAAATCGCGGCGAATATGGTAAGGTGTTGGGAGCCGATTGTTATTCCCCCGCACCAAGCGAACCTTCTCATCCCGATTTTTCATGGTATGGAATTCATGGTGTGGAAACATTATTCACTGTTATGGGTACGGGTTGCGTAGCCGTAAATAGAATGTCGTCCGAAGGAACCGATGTAGTTGTCGGTTTGTGGAACGATGGTCGGATTGGAACATTTCGAGGCAGACGCCCCGGTAATAATATATACGGAGGTACTGCTTTTTGTGAAAAAGAGACAATTGCTGTTGGCGGATATCAAGGATATGGTTTCCTTTTGGAAGAAGTATTGAAGTTTTTCAAAACTCGAATAGTTCCCGTTTCGGAAAAAGAAACTTTGGAAATTTTCACTTTTATGCAGGCCTCTAATGAGAGCAAACAACAAAAAGGGAAAATTATTTACATGGAAGATACCTATAAAAAAGGTCTGAAAGAAGCTAACAAGATGATTTCAAAAAACAAATTATAACCAACTTTCCCTCCGAAAGAAAAAATTAATTTTCGAAAAATGAATATGAAATATTTGATTTTTTTAATGTTGATTACTTCAACAGCATGCCAATCTCAACAAAAAACAATTGAGTTCTCCGACCGGAACGGTGAGGTTAAATTAATGGTGCTGGCACCTGGGCATTTCCATGCGGATTTGCTGCAAAAAGCCGTTTCAAGTCGGATCAACGACAGTGTTTATGTGTATGCTCAGGAAGGCGTTGAACTGAACCAGTATTTATCACGTATTGAATCGTATAATCAACGGGATGAGAACCCGACTTCTTGGAATGAACTGGTGTATTCCGGAGACGATTTTTTGAAAAAAATGCTGGCGGAGAAAAAAGGAAATGTGGTTGTATTGGCAGGGAATAATCAAAAAAAGACCAATTACATTTTTAAATCAATCAATGCGGGGTTCAATGTCCTATCGGATAAACCTATGGCGATTAATAAAGAAAACTTTAAACTATTAGAGCGGGCTTTTAAAAATGCTGGGCAAAAAAATGTTTTGCTGTATGATATTATGACAGAACGTTATGATATATTGAATATTCTCGAACGAGAATTGATGAAAGATGAGGCTCTCTTTGGTAGAATTCAGTTAGGAACAACAGATGCTCCGACGGTCTCTTTAGAAAGTGTACATCATTTTTATAAAAATGTTTCTGGTTCGCCTTTGATCAGACCTGCATGGTATTATGATGTGGAACAACAAGGAGAGGGAATTGTAGATGTAACAACTCACCTAATTGATTTGGTGAACTGGAAGTGTTTTCCTGATATTGCCTTGGATTATAAGAAAGATGTAAAACTATTATCTGCAAAACATTGGACAACTAATCTTACTTTAGACCAATTTACAAAATCGACGCAACTGAAAGAATATCCGATCTATTTGCAAAAATATATATCTGATAATAAATTAAAAACATATGCCAACGGTGTTATTAATTATCAAATAAAAGGAGTCAACATAGCAGTCAAAGTAATATGGAATTTTCAAGCACCTGAAGGTGGAGGTGATACATATAGTTCAATAATAAAAGGTTCAAAAGCAACACTGCAGATTATTCAAAATAAGGAGCTATCATTTACCACACAATTATATATCAAAAAGACAAAAGAAGTAGGTGATAATGAATTTAAAACCAATCTCGAAAAAGTAATCAAGAAAATACAGAAAACGTATCCGTTTGTTTCTATAAAATCTGAAGGGGAATTAATAAGAGTGGACGTTCCTCTTGAGTTTAGAGAAGGACATGAAGCTCAGTTTTCACGTGTTGCCGAAAAATACTTCGATTTTTTAGTCCATCGGAATATGCCTGACTGGGAAATTCCTAATATGCTCACTAAATATTACATCACTACTAGTGCTCTCGAATTGGCCAAACAATCAGAATAACAAAAATGGATTCTTGTTATTGTAATTATTACGAATCTTCCTCCCTGTTTCATGGTTCTTTTCTTGACATCATGGGTACGAGATTCGATATAGTAACGGTAGGTGGTACAAAGACGGTGTCAGAGTCACTCTGGAATGAAATTATATCTGAGTTAGTTAGGTTAGATAAAATGTTAAATCGATATGACAAAGAAAGTGATATTACTCTAATCAATGCACGCGCTGTATATGCACCTGTAAAGGTAACCCCGGAGATGTGGAACATTCTTTCAAATTGTAGACAGTACTATGACATGACTTGTGGATTATTTGATATTACGTTGAAAGATTTTTCACAGGTTTATTTAAATGAAAGCGATAAATCTGTCTTTTTTTTACAAGATAATATTAGTTTTGATTTTGGTGGCTATGCCAAAGGATATGCTATGGAAAAGATTAAAGCATTACTTCGTTTTAAAATTGATAACGCTTTCGTGAATTTTGGAAATAGTTCAATACTGGGACTTGGTCATCATCCTTTTGGCAATTATTGGAGCGTAAGTATTGAAAATCCATATCAAGCAGGTGAGGTCTTGGGAACGTTAGAAATTTCGAACAATGCACTTTCTACATCCGGTAACATGCCTTCGAATCCGAAGCACATTATTCATCCAATTAGCGGGGAATATATTGAAAAGCGTCAGATTGTATGTGTAGTCACGCCTAATTCTGTTGAAGCGGAGATACTTTCAACTACATTAATGATAGCAAATGATAAAGAAAAAGCGGATATATTGAGTCGCTTTCAAGTGAATGATATTCGTATTTACAATACTGGAGAATAAAACGCAAGAATATGATTAAAAAAGATGAACAAATCGATCAGGATCTTCGAAAATTCATAAAAAACTTAGGTTATATTGCCGGAGGTACTGCATTATTAGCTACAGTTCCTTGGCTACAATCTTTCACTCCTGAAAAACTAAAAGAAATAAGGAACGAAAAAACAAGAATCGCCCTTATTGGCACCGGATCACGAGGACAGTATCACATTCATAATCTTTTGAAAATACCTCATGTTGAAATTGTTGCTTTGTGTGATAACTATTCGCCAAATCTGAAAGCAGCTTCAGAACTTTGCCCCAAAGCAAAAACCTACACGGATTATAAAAAAATGTTGGAATCGAAGGAAATAGATGGGGTAATAATATCCACTCCTTTGAATTGGCATTCACCGATGGTACTAGACTCATTAGCTGCCGATAAACATACTTTTTGTGAAAAAGCCATGGCCTTGACAATGGGGGAATGTAAAGCAATTTACGAAGCGTATCAAAAGACCGATAAAGTACTTTATTTTGGGATGCAACGACTTTTTGATGAAAAGTATATCAAATCACTGCAAATGATTCATTCGGGGGTTATAGGAGATATTGTTGGTATGAGATGCCATTGGTTTAGAAATAATGATTGGCGTCGTCCGGTTCCGGCACCTCATTTAGAACGTAGTATTAATTGGAGATTATATAAAGCATCTTCAGCTGGGCTAATGACAGAACTAGCTACTCATCAATTAGAGGTATCTAATTGGGCATTAAAAAGAATCCCCGACTCAGTTGTAGGAATGGGTGATATTGTATTCTGGAAAGATGGGCGGGAAGTATATGATAGTGTAAGTTTAACCTATCATTATAAAAATGGAGTAAAAACCACCTACGAATCTCTCATTGCCAATAAATTCAACGGGATGGGAGAACAGGTGTTGGGAAATAAAGGTACGATGGAATTAGCAAAAGGAGAATATTTTTTTGAATATGCAAAACCTGCTGCAGGAATTCTTCAACTTATCAATCAAGTTGAACAGCAAATTTTCGACAATATCCCCGTGGCAGGTCCAAGCTGGGTTCCCGAAATTGCAACTGAACATGAAACCAATTATGTTGTAGAAGGAAAAATAAATATTAACAGTGGACTTTCAATGACCGGTGCCTATAAAGATGGCTCGGAAGAATTGATTGCTTCATTTTGTCAAGCTGCCATTACAGGTGAAAAAGCCAAAAATATTGTTGAAGAGTGTTACTGTTCTACGATTCTTTGTTTGATGGGTAACCAAGCTATGGATGAACAACGTAAGATTGATTTTCCCGAAGAATATAAAATTCCATATTTAAATTTTTAAGATATGAAAGACATTTTAATAACAGGTAAACGTCAAAAAAAGGAGCTGATCATCTTTTCAATTTGTTTTCTTACTGCTTTTATTATCAATATCATATCTATTATTGTGTATGGTACCCAGTGGAAAGAATTATGGACATATATTGGGTATGTATTTTCCATTAGTATATTTTTCTATGTTTTATTGGCTATCGTTAGAGGAATAATTAAGTTGATTCTAAAAAATTTCAAGAAGGAAAAATAATATGATGTTCATTATTGGTGAACTCCTCCAGAGTTGATTACCAGGCTTCTTCATTCATCCCCCAAATAATCCCGATAACTATCGGGATGGGGATTATGCACAGAAAACTCTTACAGAGTTTAATACAAAAAATTGAATAAATATTATAAGGAAAAGTTTTACACACCCTATTCGTTATAGAGCCCAATTTTCTCATTAGATATAACACCCGATACTCATTTAATTATTAGAGTCTGAATTTCTACGTTATTTGAGGAGAATTGTGCGCAATTTGTGTGAAAATAGAGTTATTTGTGTAATAACTTTGCTGTTTAGTAATTGATTATGCCATTAATAATTAACAATTATAATATTTATACTTGAAATAATTATCTAACAAACCAATAAAAAAACCTCTAAATTTAATAAAAATGAAAACAAAAAAATTACTTTTTTTAGCGATGACCTTATTCATAGGTCTTTTCACATCGCAAGTTTATGCCGATACAGTAGTTACTGTAGGTGGCGGTCTTGACGGACCACTTGGCACCTATACAACTTTAAAAGCCGCTTTTGATGACATTAATAATGGAATCATTAATACAGGAGTGATCACACTACAGATAACCAGTAGTACAACCGAGATAGCCACTGCTACACTGAATGCCAACGGAGTAGCACCTGCCGTCTACAGTTCTGTAAATATTTACCCTACGATTACAGGTCTCTCTATTAGCGGGGATCTTAGCAGTTCCCTTATAACGTTAAATGGCGCCGATTATGTGACTATAGATGGGCGAGTAAATGCTACAGGGACGGCCAGGGATTTGATTATCACCAATACTGGTGGCACAGATTTAACAGTAACTTCTACAATCATATTAGCTGTTAATGCCCAACACAATACAATAGAATATTGCACTATTAAAGGTTCGGGAACAAGTAGTGGCATGGGGACAATCGCTTTTACAACATCATCATTAGACGCTAATGGTAACGGGCTTAATACCATCAGCAACAACTTAATTACCAATGCAGGTACAAGACCTTACAATTCTATTTTTTCAGGTGGCGGTTCAGGTGCTCCAAACACCGGAAATATTATCAGCAACAATGAATTTAAAGATTTTATGATGCCTGCAAGTATTTCAGCCGGCATATATCTTAATGGTGTTGCAAATACCGCTTGGACCATTTCAGGGAACAGTTTTTACGAATCTGCCCCTTTTACTACTACTGCGGTGAATTCATTTTGTGTAATACAAATAACAGGAGGAACCGGCTATACTATCACCAATAATTATATAGGCGGATCAGCGGCACAGTGTGGAGGCACTTGGACAAAAACGGGTAGCAATAACGTATTTATAGGCATTGCTTTGACTTTAACAGCCGGAGAGCCAGCCAGCACTGTCCAAGGTAATACCATCAAAAACTTTGCCTGGAGTAATTCAGGAACAGGTGCCTGGACAGGTATTAATATTGCGACCGGCAACGTGAATGTTGGCACTACTGCCGGTAATACGATAGGAGCTAACGATGGAATGACAGGATCCATTACCTATACAGCCGGAGTTACCGGTGGAGGTTTGAATGGATTTTCAATCCAAAGTCCGGGAACCATTAATATGCAAAACAATATCATTGGTTCCATTACGACGAACAATACAGCATCAACGCCAGGCGCAACTAACATTTATGGGGTAAATCTTGGCACCACAGTCACAGGAACAGTAACTTTTAACAACAATATAATTAATTATATCACTGCAAGCTCTCCCAGTACAGGGGCAGCCCAAATCATTTCCGGAATTATTAATAATGCAAACGGTAATATTACCATAAGCGGTAACACGATAGCAAATCTGAATAATGCAACTACCAATGCAACTGTTGGTACAGCAGGCTATTTGGTTGCTATTAAATCAGCCAATGGTACGAATACCATAACAAATAATATTATTCACGATTTAACTATCGCTAGTGCTAATACCGCTACACCGGTTTCAAACTCACTGTCTGGTATTATGCTTTACGGTAGCACTGTCGCTATTAATGGTAATACTAATGTAAGAACCGTAACCGGAAATACCATTTATAATTTATATAATACATTCCCTTCGTTTGCAGGCTATATTTGCGGGATAATTTTTTACGGGGCTTTTACAGCTAACAATGTAGTAGACCATAATTTTATTTATAACTTGGGGGTAACAGGTGCATCTTCTGTTGCTGCCAAAGTGTATGGTATACGGGCAACCGGATATGCTACCAGCACTACCACCTACTCCAACAATATCATTACCTTAGGTGGAAATACTGCCACCACTATTCATGGTATTAACGAATTAGGGGCAGCAAACGTCAATAATAATTTCTATTTTAACACGGTGTATATTGGAGGCAGTTTGGCTTCGGGTGCCAATCAATCGTTCTGTTTGACTAGCGCAGCAGCTACCAATGCACGTGATTTCAGAAATAATATTTTTATGAATGCCCGTTCAACAACCGGCGGAGCCAATCAGCATTACGCAGTTTGTTTTGTCATTACCGGAGGAACGCTGACTCTTAATAATAACGATTATTATGTAAACGGTACTGGTGGTGTGTTAGGAAATTATGGTGGAGGTACTACTGCTACACCATCCTACAATTCATTAACCTTAGCCGACTGGCAAAATGCTTCGGTCGGACCTGGACAAGATGTCAACAGTTTAGCTGTCGATCCTTCATTTGCAACTGCAGGGGGAACAACAGCAGTAAACTATTATACTTCCACTGCCTTACCTGCTGTTACAGGGACAGGTATTACTACCGATTATCTTGGTTTTACCAGACCGGTTACTCCTAAAATGGGCGCGTTAGAAAATACTATATTATCAGCCTCTGCAACTGTATTAACAGGATTGGATTATAATCTTTATTATGGTACAGGTCCATCTGCAGAGCAGTCATTTACCATAAGTGGATCTTCTCTTGCAAATAATGTAACTATGACTCCTCCTGCCGACTACGAAATCTCATTAACTTCCGGTTCCGGTTTTCAGGCAACTGCACTTACACTCACTCCGGTCAGTGGATTACTTGTTTCGACGACTATCTTTGTACGACTTAAAGCAGGATTGACTGTTGCTAGTTATACTGAGGATATTAGTATAACATCCAGCGGTGCCACTCTTCAAACTGTTACATTGAACGGAATAGTTACGGATATTGCTACAGCCTTGTCTGATGTAAGCACAAACTTTACAGTAAGCACAGTCAATGGCAATCTGAAAGTATCGGGAGTAAAAGTCGGAGATCTTATTGAAGTTTACAATGGCTTAGGTCAAAAAATCAGAATAATAAATGCAACAGCTGTTGATAATAACATTGTTGTCAAAGCTAAAGGTATTTTGATTGTAAAAGTAGGCTCAAAAGCAACTAAGGTTATTTTGTAATAAAGTCTATCAAGACTTTGTTCAATTGGGTTTTACAAAAGTTCAACCGTCTTTCTCGGTATGGGAAAGATGGTTGTTTTAACACAGATTTCAACACAATAGGTCAATAATAATCCGTGATATTCTACAGGATAAAAACGATACTTATATTCATTGGTTTATTTATTATTTTGCAATTCAACTATTTGTAGTTCAATTTGTTGGTTTGCAAAGTGTTTAATTTTTATCTTCGATTCCAAAATATCGCGTATCTATCACGAATTGTTCTTGCCTGCGGCAGGCAGGTGGATTATCGAATTTATTATAGATACAACGCGTTTTCTGAGTTTTTTCTGAAAAATAAACAGGAATGGCATTGTAAGTAATTAATAATTATACTATTTTTACTTGAAATAAATAGATAACAAACCATTACAAAACCTCTAAATTTAAAGAAAATGAAAATGAAAAAATTACTCTTTTTAGCGATGACCTTATTTGTAGGTCTTTTCACATCGCAGGCTTATGCCGATGTTACCATAACTGTTGGTGGTGTAGGTGCCAATTATGCAACTTTAAAAGCCGCTTTCGATGACATTAATGCCGGAATCATTAATACCGGAGTGATTACCCTGCAGATAACCGGTAATACTTACGAGCTAGACATAGCTACACTGAACGCCAACGGAGCAGGAAGTGCCAACGGAGTAGGAAGTGCTCTCTATAGCTATGTAAAAATTTACCCCACAGTTACAGGTCTCTCTATTAGCGGAAATCTTAGTAGCTCCCTGATAACTTTGAATGGTGCCGATAATGTGACCATAGATGGACGGGTGCATGCTACAAACGGAAGTCTAACAGGTACGAATAGAGATTTGACCATCACCAATTCAGGTGGTTCAGATCTAACCGCAGCTTATACAATTATATTAGCCTCTAATGCTCAACACAATACAATAGAGTATTGCACCATTAAAGGATCTGGAACAAGTAGCGGCAAGGGGACAATAGCTTTTACAACATCATCATCAGACGCTAATGGTAATGGGCTCAATATCATCAGCAACAACTTAATTACCAGTGCAGATACAAGACCTTACAATTCTATTTATTCAGGTGGTGGATCAGGTGTTCCAAACACTGGAAACACTATCAGCGACAATGAATTTGCAGATTTTATGATGCCAGCCAGTATTTCAGCCGGCATATATCTTAGTGGTGTTGCCAATACCGCTTGGACCATTTCCGGAAATAGTTTTTACGAATCTGCCCCTTTTACCACTACTGCGGTGGGGTCATTTTGTGTAATACAAATAACAGGAGGAACCGGCTATACTATCACCGGTAATTATATAGGTGGAAGTTCTGCTTTGTGTGGAGGAAGCCCTTGGATAAAAACAGGTAACAATAACGTATTTATAGGTATTGCTTTGACTTTAACACCCGGTGAGCCAGCCAGCGAAGTTCAAGGCAATATCATCCAAAACTTTGACTGGAGTAATTCAGGAACCGGTGCTTGGACAGGTATTAATATCGCGGCTGGTAACGTGAACATTGGCAATACTGCCGGCAATACGATTGGAGCTAACGATGGAACAACAGGATCCATTACCTACACAGCTGGAACTACCGGTGCAGGTTTGAATGGATTTGCAATCCAAAGTTCATCAGCGACAGGAATTATCAACATGCAAAACAATACCATTGGTTCTATTACGGCGGGTAATGCCGATGCAAATGCAACTAACATTTATGGGGCAAATATTAGCTCCGCAGTTATAGGAACAGTAACTTTTAACAACAATATAATTAATAATATCACTGCAAGCTCTCCCAGTACAGGGGCAGCACAAACCATTTGTGGAATTATTAATAATGCAGTCAATAATATTACCATAAGCGGTAATACGATGGCCAATCTGAACAATGCAACTACCAATGTAACTCCCGCCACAACAGGCAATGTCAATGGCATTAAATCTGCAAATGGTACGAATACCATAACCAACAATATTATTCACGATTTAACTATTGCCAATGCCAATAACAATGGACCCGTTTCAACCTCAGTGTGTGGTATCCTACTTTACGGTAGCGGTGCCGGTAGTGGTATTAGAACCGTAACCGGAAATACCATTTATAATTTATATAATACATACCCTTCATTTGCAGGCTATATTTGTGGGATAATTTTTTACGGTTTTACAAATGGCAATGTGATTGACCATAATTTTATTTATAACTTACAGGTATCCACTCCTTCTACTGCTGCTATAGCTACAGTGTATGGCATAAGGGCCACCGGATATTCCGGTAGTACTACCACCTACTCCAACAATATCATTACCTTAGGTGGAAGTACCGCCACCACTATTTATGGTATTCACGAAGGGGCAGCAAACGTCAATAATAATTACTATTTTAACACGGTGTATATTGGAGGCAGTTTGGCTACGGGAGTTGTCAATAAATCGTACTGTTTATATAGCGCCGTAAGCACCAACACACGGGATTTCAGGAATAATATCTTCGTGAATGCGCGTTCAACCACAAGTGGAGCCAGTTTGCATTATGTTGCTTGGTTTAACTATGCAGTTAGTACAAATTTGACACTTGATTATAACGATTATTATGTAAGCGGTACAGGTGGTATGTTAGGTAATTACGGTTATGTGCCCGGACCCCCTATAGTACCCGGAACTGATGTAACTTCAGTGCCACTTATTGCTGGGCTTGATGCAGCAAGTCTGGCTATTAATCCTACCTTTGCAAATGTAGGTGGAACCTTAGCTATTGATTATAAACCATCTCCAACTATTGCTTTACCTGGTATTGCCGGCACCGGCTTTACTACCGATTATCTTGGTTTTACCAGACCGGATACTCCTAAAATGGGTGCTTTTGAAACATTAACAACTAAGTTGAATAATGTTGAGATGACAAACGCTACCATCATTCACAATGCTTCCGGTATTATTGTCCCATTAAATGGTGAATCGACAATTGCGCTTTATACTATTAGTGGCATGTTGATCGAAAAAACGAAAGCCAACGGAACTTATTCTCACAATTTGAATAACGGTATGTATATCATCTGTATCAACGGAAAAGCCTCCAAGTTTATTAAATAAAAATTTGAGCTAACCTCAGCTCCCACGGTATTGTCGATTCCAAAAATCTGATAGCACGTTGGAAAGATGATTTGTTAATGGAGTTTTATATGATTCAACCGTCTTTTTCGGTACGGGAAAGACGGTTGTTTTGCATAGATTTCAACACAATAGGTCAATAATAATCCATGATATAAACGATACTTATATTCAACAATCCTACTATAATATATTGCCGCTTCAAGGCGCATCTTTAAAAATTCGCTGATCCACCTGCCTGCCGCAGGCAAGTACAATTCATTATAGAATCATAATAATTATGTTTGTGTGTAAAAGCCGATAGTCATTTAAACAGGAGTAGCTCTGTAAATTATCAAAAAAACTATCAATGTTTTTGCAGATTGTATTATCAGTGTCTAACTTTTTACGTTATTTGAAGAGAATTGTGCGCAATTTGTGTGAAAATAGAGTTGTCAGTGAAATACTTTTACAATTGCATAATTCAGGAAATAAATAATTCACAAAAATGATTATACTAAATCGTGAAACATAGATTTAATAACTTGTTATTTCTACTGGCTGTTTTATTATCAGCCGGAAATGTGTCTTGTAAAGAAGTAGCGAGCCCTTCGATAGACACTACTACTGTCAAAAAATTTGTATTATATGATGCGATGCATTATTCGGGCAAACCTGATTTGACCTATGAACGTTTCTCTCGGATTGATTTGCTATATGAATCGTCTCTTACGAAACCAGATCCAAATAATACTGCGAAGGTTATTTTGGATATAGATAAAATTAACACGGAGGCAGGATTAGCTAACTATCCTAATTCAGTTGTTTGTACGGATATCGAACAATGGTTTACCGACAGTAGTGTTAGTGGAGATGAAATGGCTAGCCGCCTTACAACTATGTTTAACGTGTTTCGAACTAAAATCGCTGGTGTTAAAATCTGTAACTACGGTATAGCACCGTCTGCACTTTGTGTATCTCGATTTTATGACAATGGCAACTCCACTGAAACAACGTTAATTAATAACTGGAAAGCGTCAAACGTAAAGCGATGGATATCTGCCGGTACTGTCGATTTTTTTGCTCCTCCTGTTTATATTGCCCAACCCGATATTGTATCGTGGATAAGCGATTTGAAAACAACTGTTAACGAAATAAAGACACATGATGCTACCAAGAAAATTATTGTTTTTCTTTGGCCACAATATTATAATAAGGCAGGTAGTCCTTACTATAAACAATTTATAGATATTTCAATTTGGCAACATATGTTGGAGGCCGTCTATGCAAATTGTGATGGTGCTATCATTTGGAGTTCTAATACTGACGAAAAGGAAGCAATTGTTACTTGGACTGATTCCAGAGTACAAGCAATGATGGGTGTAACCAAACAGTTCATCGCTGCACACATCGGAAATATAGATAACCCTGAAACTCAAACGTTACCAACTCCGGTTGTAACAACTCTTTGGGAAAATGGAGCTACTGCCGGTAAATTACCAGCATGGTTCTCGCCAACTTCCAGCAAAACTTATGGAATAGGTGCCGGAAACGGACATGTTTACGTCGCTACACGCGATGGAGTGAGTGGTAAAAATATTTTCGTATACAATGCCGCTTCCGGTGATTCTATTACGGCTTTGAATATGACCGGTATTACAGGTGGAACATTAGTTTTGAGTGATGTGGGTGTTACTGAGGATGGTAAAATTATTGCTGCAAGTATGGGAAATTCTAATGCCTTTAAAATTTACATGTACAATAATGAAGCCGCTGCCCCAACATTGCTGCTGAATCTTCCCTATGCTGATGAAGGTGGTCGTACCGGAGATTTGATTACAGTTACCGGAAGCTACGCCAATGCTACGGCGAAAATTTGGACTGCATCGGCAACAGTACCATCTCAAATATGGGTTTTGGAAATGCAAAACGGAGTTTGGAAAACGAACCGTAGGCTAGTGGATACAATGTCATCTAATACGACGGGTACAACTATATCTATACCATGTGTAGCTCCTAAACCCGATGGTAGTTTGTATTGGAAAGCAGGCAGTCAATCGTTATGGTTAATTAAAGCTGATGCTACAGTTAATCCGCTGGCAAACAAATTATCTACTTATGCGGATGAGAATGCAATTAAATATATAGGACACAGCTCAGCATACAATTTGGATTATGTTGCATTATTTGCCTACCGCACTGATGAATGTGCTATTATTGTATCGCTTACACCGGGTGATTTGACTACTTGTAAGTTGATTGCTCGCACGTCTTGCCTCGGTCTTAATGCAAATGTCGGTGGTTTGGGGGATGTGGCCGTATGTTACGATGTAAACAACAATCCGATTCTTTACGTGGTAGCTGCCAATAATGGATTTGGAGCTTATAAAGTAGAAGGATTGGCATTAGATCCTACCGGACCTACTACCGTGAGACCAGTTGTTGATGAATTAAATCTTAATATTTTCCCAAATCCGGCAACGGGAGTTGTAAATATTTCGGAAATGGCTATGAGTGTGAAATTGTTTAGCGCGTCCGGTCAATTGGTGAAAGAAGCATTTATGACTAAAGTTCTTCATGTTGAAGGACTTCAAGGTGTGTATTTAATGCAAATCGAGTCTCAAATCGGAAAGGTAACAAAACGACTTTTTGTTATGTAATTTTCTTATTTGTAACTCGTTAAATAATAATATTTCTTGATGTTGTTTCAAGAGGCATTCTATTTGATTTTCGTAAAAACACATAATGGGGTCTTGAGGTTTTTTGGAAATATTTTGAGAAAAATGAATTTTTAGAACCCGCCCTTACCCGTAGCAATTTATTAATATATTAGGCATTATATATGTTATATATCTCTGTAAATGTGTATTCTAAATTTAGCATCTTAGGTCAAATAAAGCTTAATTGCATTATATCGCGCAAAATCGGTTAAAAAAAGTCACTACAAGTTCAAAAAAAAATCATGAAATACACCTATAAAATAAATTCTGAAAACAAAACGATTGTTGTTATAACGAAAGGAGACCTAGAAACAAAAGAAGTGGCTGCAATGGGATTGATAATTCGGTTGAAAGCAAATGAACTGAAATACAAAATAATCTTCGATTGTAGGTTGTCAAAAAAGAGGATTTCAATAACTGAAGCATATTATTGGTTTTCTACTCATTATGATAGTATTAACAGTAAATTAAGTTATATTCCATCAGCCTATATAGCAAATAAAAAGGATTGGGATTTTTACAGTTTTTTTGAAACTACCAGCAATAATAAAGGCATTCCAATAAAAATGTTTTTGGACGAGAAGTCTGCATTGGAATGGCTTGAAAGTTATTGAAGACATAATAACTTAAGCGAAACGATAATACGTTAAGCTATGATCAAACTTGTGCAAACAGACTTTGTCATTTTTTATTAACAATTATTTTTTGATTTTACGTAATTCAAAATATAATTTCATTATTCAACAAACTTATATAATGTCTATTGTTTTGATTGTAGAGTCCTGAAAAGAAACAATTTAACTGTTAAATATTATTCGATATGAAAAAAACACTAATTTCTTTCAGCTTACTATCCTTTTTTATTTCATTCTCATTGGCCGGAAATATTGTTGTAGGCACAAAAACATATCCGGTTGACACGTTGGCACATTTCAAAGTAGGTCCGGGAAGTTATTATACCGCATTGAGTTTGATGGATGCCACCGCACCGCTTCGCGTATTTTTTTTAGAAGTGGATGCAAAAAATCAGTATATACAATTAAAAGCTGTTTTAGCAAGAGATTCAACTGTAACTTGTGAACGTACTTCGGCAATGGCAATAAGAAAAACCACAGCTGGTGCTGCATACTTTGGAGGAATAAATGGTGGGATGTTTGCTGCAGCGGGTAATCTGTCTCAAGGTTGTATGGTCGGAGGTGAAGTTGCCAGAGCTCCATATGTTGGTGTGACAGATATTGCATTCGACAGAAATATAGTTCCATTTATTGACCCGAAGGCATATTACGGAAAAGTATATGCTGGCGACTCTCTTTCTCCTTCTCTTTTAATTACGAATATAAACGTTGCCCGTGCTACTAACAATTTAATCCTTTATAACCAGTTAAATGGTCATTATACACATACCAATCAGTATGGCTGTGAAATGCGTGTTCAACTAACTGGTTCTAGTACTACATGGGATGTAAACAAATTTGTAAATGTAAAAGTAATGTCCAAAATTTCCGGACAGGGGAATATGGCTATTCCAGTCGGAGAGGCCGTATTGTCAGGGAATGGCACCGCAGAATCCTTTTTGAATGCACTCAATGTAAATGATGTGATTAGCATCAAGATAAAAATAACGTTAAATTCAAGTACCGAAAAACCATTATTGACCGATATGGTTGGCGGTGATCGCCAAATATTGCAGCATGGACTTGTGACTGACAATGATTGGGCAGCATTAAATCCACGTACTGCTGTAGGTTACTCCTCGGATAAAAGTAAAATTTATTTTTGCATAGTTGATGGTCGATCGACCATATCAGTTGGAGTAACGACCAAGCAATTGGCTGATATTATAAAAAGTGCCGGAGCTTCTGAGGCAATAAATTTAGATGGTGGAGGTTCAAGTTGCATGTATATTAAGGAGAAAGGTGTGATGAATGTTCTAAGTGACGGTACTGAACGGGCTGTTGGAAATGGTTTATTTGCCGTTTCTTCTGCTCCAACCGATGTCACCATAAGCAAAATAAGCGCTTACAAAAACACGATAGAATTGCCGCAGTATGGCGTTTTTAAACCCAAATTCTTAGGTTATAATCAGTATGGGACACTACTAAATACCGATGTGCAAGGTGTAACACTCAGCTGTCCTGCTGAACTTGGTTATATAAACGACCAAGGGCAACTGGTTGCTTCCGGAACTCAAAATGGCGTTTTAACAGCCACCTATAATAGTATCCAAACAACAATAAATATTATATCATTGAAGGAAACAGGCATTGACAAACATGAAATGTCCAATGTTTATATTTCTTTGAACGGAAATCAAATCCATATATCGGAAGAAGTAGCTTTGGCAGAAATCTATAGTATTACCGGCCAAAAAGTGGCATCGGTTACTAATGTTTCATCTATCAAAGCTCCTGTAGCTAAAGGTGTTTACATTATTATTGTTGTTGATAAAGCTAGTGCTAAAAAAATTCAAAAGCTGGCTGTCAACTAATTCATTCTTTTATTGTTTAACTAAAAAGAGGTGGTGAAACACCACCTCTTTTTTCTTCACTCTCATTTATAAATATGCTTACGATGAATAAATCATGTATTTTGACCTTTTCTATAATAGTTTTGTTTTTCTGCTCGTGTGCAACCCAAAGAGTGGATGTATTGGTTGTAGGTGGAGGTGCCGGTGGTACTACTGCAGGCATTCAGTCGGCACGCTTAGGAGTACGAACCCTTATAGTTGAAGAATTCGACTGGCTGGGCGGTATGCTTACATCTGCTGGTGTGAGTGCCATTGATGGGAATAACAAACTTCCCGGAGGATTGTGGGGCGAGTTTCGTGATAGTTTGGCTTTGCGTTACGGAGGAGTTGATAAACTCAAAACCGGCTGGGTGAGTAATACTTTATTTGAACCTTCGGTTGGTGCACAAGTTTTAACCAATATGTGCCGAAAAGAAAATGATTTAAATGTTTGGATGCATATAAAATTTGTTTCTGCCATGAAGGATAGAACCGGTTGGATTGTAAAACTTAAACAAAATAATCACATTTCCCGACTCAAAACAAAAATACTGATAGATGCCACTGAATTGGGAGATGTGGCGAAAGCTTGCGGCGTTAAATATGATGTTGGAATGGATTCCCGTGCGGAAAGCAATGAATCAATTGCACCTGAATCGGCCAATAATATTATTCAGGATTTGACTTACGTCATGATATTAAAAGATTATGGGCCACATGCCGATAAAACCATTGAAAAGCCGAAAAATTATGATCCGAGTCATTTTTATTGTGCCTGTAAAACCGAAAAATGTACGAATCCGAAGGAAGAACACCCTCTTTGGGATTGCAAAAAAATGCTTAATTACGGTAAGTTGCCAAACAATAAATATATGATTAATTGGCCGTTTGAAGGAAATGATTACTACGTAAATGTGATAGAAATGAGTGATGAAGAGCGCATTCAAGCCCTACAAAAAGCCAAAGATTTTTCCCTCTCATTTTTGTATTATATTCAACATGATTTAGGATATAAAAACTTGGGATTAGCTGACGATGAATATCCCACTTCCGATAAATTGCCCTTTATTCCTTATTATCGTGAGTCCCGTCGTATTCATGGGTTGGTGCGTTTCAACTCGGAATATGTGACCGAACCTTATAATCAACCGGAAAAACTTTATAGAACTGGTATCGCAGTGGGAGATTATCCGGTTGATCATCATCATGCGCGTTATCCGCAATATTACGAATTACCCGATTTACATTTCCCCCCAATTTCCTCTTATTCATTACCTTTAGGTACCCTGATTCCGCAGAATGTGGACAACCTGATAGTAGCTGAAAAGTCGATTTCTGTTTCTAATATCATTAATGGCACAACACGCTTGCAGCCTGTTGTACTTCAAATAGGCCAGGCTTCAGGTGCTTTGGCAGCATTAGCTGTGTCAGAAAAAAAGAAAGTATCAGAAGTTCCGGTTCGCGATGTTCAAAACGTGATTCTGAACGCAAATGGATATCTAATGCCTTATCTGGATCTTCCACTTTCCGATAAACATTTCAAAGCATTGCAAAGAATCGGTTCTACCGGTATTCTTCGGGGTGTAGGTAAAAGTGTCGATTGGTCGAACCAAACTTGGTTTAATGCAGATAGTTTGGTTTTGATAAACGAACTTAAAACAGGTCTGTACGAGTTTTGTGGAATGAACATCGGCTATTCGAATGACATTTTGAGTATTGAACAAACGGTAGCTTTAATCAATGATTTGGCTATTCAATTTAATTTGCATAAATACACTGCTGATCAGTTTAAAGTGAAGTGGAGCGAACTTGGTCTGAATGATTTTAGTGAAAAGAGAAAGATTACCCGGAAAGAGTTTGCAGCAATGTTGGATGCACTCATTGACCCGTTCAATCTCAAACCTGTGAGTATTAAGGGGAAATTTTAAAATTAGTTTCGGAGTTTTTTTTATTTGTTGTTATTTTTACGACGTATGTTGATTGGTTCACAGCATAACTAATCGAATAATTTGGATTTTCTTTATTATAATTTATCAATATTTTAAAGTTTATTTGTATGAAAAAAATTACTTTACGTAAAGGTAACTAAACGTCTTGTTGTTAAGTAATTTTCTTATTTACAGTTGATTAAATAAACAATGCCTCTTGATGTTGTTTTAAGAGTCGTTATATTTGATATTCTTACAAAAAAGAATTGAATAATACTTGCACATTAAATTATTTTTTCAGAGTCTAACTTTTTACGTTATTTGAAGAGAATTGTGCGCTATTTGTGTGAAAATAGAGTTGTCTGTGAATTAATTTTACAGTTTGATAATCCATGTAATAAATAAATCTCAAAATCAACTATACTAAATTGTGAAACTTAGATTTAATACCTTATTCTTTCTTCTGGCTGTTTTATTATTAGCTGGAAATGTGGCTTGTTTAGCCGGAAATGTGGCTTTTAAAGAAGTAGCGAAACCCACGAAAGACAAATTTACTGTCAAAAAATTCGTATTATATGATGCGATGTCTTATTTGGGCAAACCTGATTTGACCTCTGATGGTTTCTCTCGGATTAAGGTTCTGTATGAAGCACATCTTACGAAATCAGATCCAAATGATAATACGAAAGTTATTTTGGATATGAATAAAATTAACAAGCAGGCAGAGGTGGCTGACTATTCTAATTCAACAATTGTTTGTACGGATATCGAACAATGGTTTCGCGAAAGGAGTGTTAGTGGAGAAGAAATGGCTACCCGCTTTACAACTATGTTTAAAGTGTTTCGAGATAAAATCGATAATGTTGAAATTAGTAACTATGGTATAGCACCATCTGCACTTTGTATCTCACGATTTTATGACAATGGTAAAACCGATGAAAAAACGTTAATTAATAATTGGAAAGCGTCAAACGAAAAGCGATGGGCATCTGCCAATACTGTTGATTTTTTTGCTCCAACTGTTTATATTGCTGAACCCAATATTGACTCGTGGATTAACGATTTGAAAATAACTGTTAAAGAAATAAAGGCACATGATTCTGCCAAGAAAATTATTGTTTTTCTTTGGCCACAATATTATGATAAGAAAGGGAGTCCTTACTATAAAAAAGTTATTGCCCCTGAAATTTGGCAACAGATGTTGGAGGCCGTCTATGAAAATTGTGATGGTGCTATAATTTGGAGTGGTACTATTGATGCTATTAATTGGGATGATCCCAGAGTACAAGCGATGATGAACGTAACAAAACAATTTATTGATTTTCATAAAGAAAACAAAGCTGTTTTTATTAAGTAAATCAAAAATATTTTTTATATCCGCCGCAGAAATAGTTCTCTTGTCATTCTATATAATTTAAAATGTAATAGCTATAAAAATAATGTTAATTAAATTTATTGTGTATGAAAAAGCTTTGTATTATATTATTTTTGATCACTGTTTTGGTAAACTCAGAACAGATTAGTGCTCAAACAGCTACTGTAAATGTAACAGGAAAAGTAGTTGATAAATCAGGAGAACCATTAATAGGAGCAACAATTATTGTATTGGGCACTAATACTGGTACAGTAGCTGATAGGAATGGCTTTTTTACAGTAAAAAATGTTTCTGCGAATGCAGAGTTTAAAATTTCATTTTTAGGGTATCAAAGTAAAACAATACCAATAAATGGGAAAACAATTTTTTCTATCTTTTTGGATGAAGATTATCAAACCATAGAGGAAGTTGTTGTTGTGGGATATGGGACTCAGAAAAAAACTGATATTACAGGTTCTGTTGGGCAAGTAAATATGAAAGATCTTGTAATTGCTCCAGTTGCTACTTTTGATCAAGCTTTGGCAGGAAGAATTGCTGGAGTTAATGTTACTTCGAATGATGGTCAACCTGGATCGCTAAATAACATCGTGATTCGAGGAGGTAATTCTCTAACACAGTCTGTAGCACCTTTATATGTTGTCGACGGTTTTTTGATTGAAGATCTGTCAAGTGCAGCTATTAATCCACAAGACATCGCTTCTATTAATGTTTTGAAGGATGCATCTGCCACAGCTATTTATGGAGCTAGAGGAGCTAATGGAGTAGTAGTTATAGAAACAAAAAAAGGAATTGTAAGTAAACCTATTATTACTTATAATGTATCTTTAGGATTACAACAAGTGTCAAAAACGATGGACCTTATGACACCTTATGAATTTGTTAAATACCAAAATGACTTAAATCCTGCTCTTGCTAATAGTTTATATTTGTCTAATTATGGTTTGACAGTTGAAGATTATAAAGATGCCACAGCTTATAACTGGCAAGATATGTTTTTTAGAACTACTCCTATTCAGAAACATGATATTTCAATACGAGGAGGAAATGCAGATACCAAATATTCCGTTTCAGGATCGTTGTTTGATCAAGATGGAATAATTATTAATTCTAATTATAAAAAATATTCCGGACGCATTTCGTTAGATCAGAATATTGGCAAAAAAATAAAAGTTGGTTTTATAGTAAATATAGCAGAAACCGAGACATCTGGGGCTCCTATTGCAGCAGGTAGTACAGGAGCTGTTACAGGATATGCCCTATATCAAGTATGGAATTTTAGACCAGCCGCAGTAGCCAATAAATCAGAAGATTGGGCAAATGAATTTTTTGATCCAACAGCTACTCCCGGAAATTGGATGGTAAATCCAATTCAGAATACGAATAACGAAGTAAACACAAGTCACTACAACGATGTTAATGTAAGTACATATTTATCTTATCAAATTTTTAAAGACCTTACTTTAAAAATTTCTGGGGATATTTATGGTAGAACAACCCAAAATGTTTTTTTTCATAATTCGATGACCGCACTTGGATCACCTCTAAACCCTAATAATACACAAGGAGTATGGGGAGGAATAACAAATCTGAAGTCAGGAACATGGTTAAATGAAAACACATTAACCTATAATAAAAATTTAGATAAAAAAAACACGATTACTATTGTTGGTGGATTCACCATACAAGAAAACAAATCTTCAGCGTTTGGTTTAGTTGCAGATCTTATTCCAAATGAAGAGTTAGGGCTTAGTTCGTTAGGATCTGGAACCCCTTATAGTAATTCTTCGTCAGAGAGCTATAATCGTACTGCTTCTTTTCTGGGTAGGGTTAATTATAGTTATGATTCAAAGTATCTTATTACAGTAACCGGCAGGGCTGATGGCTCTTCAAAATTTCCAGCTAGCAATAGATGGGGATATTTTCCATCAGTTGGTTTAGGTTGGAGATTGTCTCAAGAATCGTTCATGGAAAATAATAAAAATATTTCAAATTTAAAAATCAGAGCAAGCTATGGTATAACTGGTAACAATCGAGTTTCAGATTTTGGATATCTTCCAGTAGTAACTGTAAGCAATATATATGGTTACTCTTTTAATAATGCAATTCCTACACAAGGGGCTGTATATAGTTCTATAGGAAATCCGGCATTAATATGGGAAAGTACAAAGCAGACAGATATAGGGATAGATCTAGGTTTGTTTAATAATAGAGTTAGCTTAACAGCTGATATATATAGAAAAAATACGTATGATTTATTATTAAACGCACCACTACCCAAAACTACCGGGTTCTCATATGCAATGAAGAATATTGGAGAAATTCAAAATCAGGGTTTAGAGTTGACTCTAAATTTAGTACCAGTAAAAACAAAAAATTTCACATGGAATAGTAATTTTAATATCTCATTTATTTCAAATAAAATCATAGGACTTGAAAGAGGTCAAACTAATGTGCTATCATCTGTTACTTGGGACTGGAATTATACAAGTCCTTTGTATATAGCACGACTTAATGGACCGGCAGCAATGTTTTATGGATACATTTATGATGGAAATTATCAATATGCGGACTTTAATGAAATAAGTACCGGGAAATATGTTCTGAAGGGGAACGTGCCAACTAATGGCCTGGCAAGAGCAACAATTCAACCCGGTACTATTAAGTATAAAGATTTAAATGGTGATGGAGTAGTTAATTCTTTAGATTTAGCAGTTATTGGCAGGCCTCTTCCAATCCACACTGGAGGATGGAGTAATAATTTTTCCTACAAAAATATCAGCTTAAATGTTTTTTTACAGTGGTCCTACGGGAATGACATTTTTAATGCTAATCGTGTATTGCTTGGTGGCAATGCACTGAACAGACTTAATACAAATCAGTTTATAGAAACCAATAACAGATGGACACCTGAAAATCACAATAATGAAGTTTTTAGAGCTGGGGGGCAGGGTCCAATTGGAAACTATGACTCAAGAACTATCGAGGACGGTTCTTATTTAAGAATAAAAACCGTTAATTTTGAATATAAATTTTCTTCAAAGTTAATCTCAAAATTTAAATTAACAAATTTAGCATTAAATATTTCAGCTGAAAATTTATTCACATTTACAAAATACACAGGGATGGACCCTGAAGTTTCAACAAGAAATTCAGTTTTGACACCGGGATTCGATTTTTCTGCATATCCAAGAGCTAAAACAATTTTATTTGGTGTAACAGTAAGTTTTTAATTTATAAATATTTTAAATCATGAAAACAAAAAATATATTTTTCTGCATCATATTTTTAATAAGTTTTACTTCATGTAACGATTTTTTGGATACAAAACCAACAAATATTTTAGCGCCCACTAATTATTATAACACTGAAAATCAAATGAATTCAGCAATTTCTGGGGCTTATGATGTTCTTGGGTATACAGAACTTTATGCCTATGGTTTGATGGTAAGATTTGCTTCAGTAGGTGACGAAGGTTTTTACAGCCGTTCGACTGTTACTCAGGGAGCCCAATTTTATAATGAAACAGCGAGTGATGGAGATGTGCTTACTCTATGGACACAGTTATATACTGGGATAAGTAGAGCAAATGTTGTACTTGCAAATATAAATAAAGCTAATATGGATTCAACCAAAAGAAATGTAATGAAGGGTGAAGCTCTATTCCTAAGAGCATTTTATTACTACTGGCTTGTAAGTAATTGGGGGGATGTACCACTTATTACAGAACTCCCCAAAAATGTTGTAGATAACGATATAGCTCGCACTCCGGCCAATGCAGTTTATGAAAAGATAACACAAGATATGATAACAGCAGAGTCTCTTGTTCCTTCTGCAACCCAAGTAGGCTATGGTGGTAAAATAAGTAAATCTGCCATTAGAGGCATACTTGCTAGAGTTTACTTACATTGGGCTGGCTACCCTTTGAATAATGTGACGAAATATCAAGATGCGAGTGATTGGGCAAAAAAGGTTATTGATGATAAGGAATCGAATCATGTTTTGAATCCATCATATAGTCAGGTGTTTGTAAATTTAGCCCAAAACAAATATGACATAAAGGAATGTATTTGGGAAGTAGAGTTCTCAAATACCGGAATTGGTGCTGCAGAATGTGGACAAATAGGATCATGGATTGGAATTACAACTAATGACCCGGGAATTGGAACGGCTTATGGATTTATCAATGCACTTCCACAACTGTACAATTCGTATGAATCAGGTGATTTAAGACGAGACAGAGCAATTGCAGATTTTCACTATTTAAGTAATCTCACAGTAGTGACTTATTGGACAAAGACATCTTATGACTCATATAGTAAAAATGTTGGTAAATGGAGGAGATCAGAGGAAACCGCACTTCCCAAAATAAATCAATCTACGCCCATAAATTTTCCTATATTACGTTATTCAGATGTACTTTTTATGTATGCTGAGGCTCAAAATGAGTTGAATTCTTCCCCTCCACAATCGGCTATTGATGCTGTAAACTTAGTAAGGGAGAGAGCATGGTCTACAGGTATTAATACAATAACATTGACTACTGGAGGATCCGGATACACCTCTGCACCAGTGGTTGTTTTTTCCGGAGGAGGAGGTTCAGGAGCTGTCGCTACAGCTACTATTAACAATGGTCAAGTCATAACAGTGACTTTGACACCAGATCAAATCACCGGGCTCACAATGGGAAGCGGCTATTCGACAGACCCAACAATTACTTTTACCGGAGGTGGCGGATCCGGAGCTGAAGCTGTCTGCACTATACATAGCAAGCAAGAAGCGGACATTCTTATGATGAGCAAAGAAGAATTTCGATTGTTTCTTCAGAGTGAACGCTCAAGAGAACTCTGTTTTGAGGGATTAAGAAAATATGATCTAATGCGCTGGCAAATGTTAGTACCGACGTTAAAACAAATGGCCAATAATATAATTACTACGAGTCCATCAGCGTATCAGTACGCAGCCTTAAGCTTTAGTAATGTTCAAGAAAAGCATTATTTGCTACCCATACCAAATAGTGAACTCGCCTTGAATAAGAAATTAGTACAAAACCCGGGTTATTAACAAGTTTAAAATAAAATTTTATGAAACCATATTTCAATTTAATGATTTTATTGTCTGTTTTTTCTTTGATTTCATGTAATCATGATTTGGATGTGTCAACACCAAATTTTGAAATTTCTGTTCAGAATACAAATATTAAAGTTGGAGATACTGTTGTGTTTAATTTTACAGGAGAAGCTGATTATCTTACATTCTATTCAGGAGAAACTGGACATCAAAATGGATTTCGTGACAGAATAGCTCTTACAGGAGGAGCTCCACTACTACAATTTACGTCTTATTTACAAAACGGAAATCAAAGAGATTCACTAAGATTATTAGTATCTACTGATTTTAAGGGGACTATTGATAGTACTCTCGTAAATTATCATTGGATAGATATAACAGATAATGCAATTCTATCTACCGGTATAGACAACACTACTTCAGGGTCAATTGATCTTTCTGCTTTTATTTCTGAAAAGCCTGCATATATTGCGTTTAAATATGTGGGGAAGTATAATGAATTGCAACCGCAGGAAACCTGGACAATAAAAAACCTAAGTGTTAAATATAAAATAGATAGTTTAAATGTTTTCCCTATTGTAAGTTCAATAGGAGACGCTGGTTTTATTAGTTTTGATTTAAAAAATCCTCTGAAAAAATGGACTCAATCTTCTACACAGATTCAAATGGCTGGAGGAGCAGCAAAAACTGCTGATAATATTGATTGGATTATAATAAAACCATTAATTTTAAATCAGGTAAACCCAGATACAGGCGTTGCAATTATGGGTATTTCTTCAAAGATAGACCATTATAATTATGTGTTTTTAAAATCAGGGACTTATGATGTTGCTTTTGTCTGTACAAACGCAACAGTTAAAGAAAATAAATCGATAGTAAAACATTTTCAAATTACTGTTAATGCTAAATAAAATTAAAATTATTATTATTTACCAATGTTTTGTACTAAATATATTTGCTTGATTAGCAAGAAAAACAATTAAAAATAAGTAAAATGTTCCCTGTTTCTATCAGGCAATGTGAACTGAGAGGCTGGGTCAATGATCCATGTTGTTAACTTATTCATAGTTAAATTTAGTAGAGGGCAATTGCCCTCTACTAAATAAATTACATACCAATAAATTACATACCAATAAATTACATACCAATAAATTACATACCAATGAAGTATAAAATAAGTATATTAATTCTTTGTTTTTTTTATAGTTTTGTTTACTCAACCGTTGCAGGGACGAATTTGTGTCCAATTATACCACTTCCTGATTATTGTCAAAAACAAGATATGACATTTGGGCTTAACAGTAACACGATAATTATTTGTGATAGTTTATTTCAATCACAAGCATATTTTTTTCAGAAAGAATTATTGCTTCATAAGAAAATCGCAATTTCACTAAAAAATAGTGCTTCGAGTTCTACTGCAATATTATTGAAATATAATAAGATTTATAATATTAGCCCTGAGTCTTATTCAATAAAAATGAGTAGAAATGTAGTAGAAATTAGAGCCGGAAGTAATGTTGGAATGTTTAATGGAATTACTTCCTTTTTACAACTTGTAAGGCAGACAGAGGTTAAAGATTTCGTTGTTAAAGTACATTGTTGGAATATTGAGGATGCTCCAAGATATTTTTGGAGAGGTTTGATGTTGGATGAATCGAGGCATTTTTTTGGCAAGAAAAAGGTTAAACAGATACTTGATTGGATGGCAGGTTATAAACTTAATCGTTTCCATTGGCATCTTACCGATGCTACGGCGTGGCGTTTGGAGATAAAACAATATCCAAAACTGGCACTTATTGGTGGCATAGGGGATTATACTGATTCCTATTCCCCTGCTCTATACTATACACAGGATGATATTAAAGAAATTGTTCAATATGCCTCTGAACGGTTTATTGTTGTTGTTCCGGAAATTGATATGCCCGGTCATGCCGCAGCTGCAAACAGAGCTTATCCGGAATATAGCGGAGGGGGTTCTAAACAATACCCTGATTTTACATTCAACCCAGGTAAAGACAGTGTTTATCAGTTTTTAACGAATATATTGAAAGAAACAGATGTCCTTTTTCCATCGCAAATGATTCATATTGGAGGAGATGAAGTTCATTATGGTAATGAAAAATGGGCTACAGATAAATATGTGAAAAATTTAATGAAAAAAGAAAAAATACCAGATCTGAAATCCCTAGAGAATTATTTTTTTCGCAGAATGGCTGATTCTGTAACGAATATGGGTAATAAAGTGTTGGCTTGGGATGAAGTAGCCGATTCGGATCTTTCACCATCCAATACCATTGTTTTCTATTGGCGGGATGATAAACCAGAACAATTACAGAAGGCATTGGATAAAGGATTTTCGATTGTTTTTTCGCCCCGACATCCCATGTATTTTGATTATATGCAGGATACCTTACAGACTTATGGACCTGATTATAAAAAATTCTCGTACAATTCCATCGAACATATATATAACTTTACAAAGGAAACCATTCCTGTTATTTATCCTGACTCGTGTAATATCCTCGGTGTTCAAGCCAATTTATGGACAGAGGGGATTATTACCGAACAACGTTTAGATTATATGCTTTTCCCCCGAATTGCAGCATTAGCCGAAACAGCTTGGTCTAATACACCAAAAGATTTTGAAAAATTTAAAGAAAGGTTAAAGGGTCATTTAAATCTGTATAAAGAAGACGAAATCTATTATTCTGACCCTTTTAATCGAGAATTAACAGGTGAACCAATCCACTAATTATTTATTTTTTCTGCTAATATAAAATGGATTATTGTGTTGATTAAAAGTATACTATAATGGACAGACGAAAATTTATACAGACATGCGGTTTGACTATAGCATCTACGTATCTTTTTAATCAGACAACTTTTGCATCGGAGTTCAAGAGAAATCCAGCGATTAAACCGATTGTAGGTTCCTGGTTCGAATTCATGCACCACAATGCTGTTGAAGGAACCTATTGGAACCCGGCGTTGAAGGAGTTTACAACTGAGCAATGGCGATTAAAGGTAAAAGAAATCAGCGAGGCAGGCATGGAGTATCTTGTATTACTGTCCGTGGCAGATTCTGGTAAAACCTTTTATCCTTCCAAACTGCAACCTCGTTATGACTTTGTTTGTGACGATCCTTTGGAAGCGGTACTATCTGCAGCGGATGAATATGAAATCAAGTTCTTCGTCAGCAACGACTTCTGGGATGATTTTCGGAATGTGGAGAAAATGATGATTGATACAGAGATTGCCAAACTGAGGGAAAAAGGGATGGAAGAAGTTGCCGGAAAATATGGACATCACAAAAGTTTCTATGGTTGGTATTTCCCAAACGAAACAGGTATCCATAATACCATCGACGAAATGACCATCAATTACGTGAATGCATGTTCTCGCAAAGCAAGGGAATTGATTCCCGGTTGTACTAATCTGATTGCACCCTATGGAACCAAGACCATTCGTGTGAACGACCAGTATATCAAACAACTTGAACGGCTTGATATAGACATAATGGCCTATCAGGATGAAGTAGGCGTCAATAAGACAAAAGCCGGAACAGCCGCCAGATATTACGAAGCCTTATACAAAGCACATGAAAAAGCCGGGAGAGCAAGACTGTGGGCAGATATAGAAGTCTTCCGGTTTGAAGAAGATGTATATAAAAGCGCCTTACTTCCCGCCCGCTTCGAGAGAGTACTGAAACAAATGGAAGATATCTCGCCGTATGTGGAAAATATATTGATATATCAGTACATCGGGATGATGAATAAACCTGGCTCCGAAGCCTTTGCCGGGCACGAGAGTTCTACAACACTTTACACGGACTATATGAATTGGTTGGATGTACAAAATGAAATAATCAGATGAAAAAGAATATATGGATATTTTTCCTCGTGATGTTTACCTATACTACGGTCTTTGCACAATGGAAAAACTATAAAATAGAAAACGGACAATCACCCAAAAACGATGTCAGGTCCATTAGTTTCGACAGACAGGGAAAAATGTGGATCGGCACTTGGTATGGCGTTTACAAACAGAAATCGGATAAATGGCTCATCCAGGGAGTGGAAAATATTTATGTGAATACGATTTTTATTGATGATACCAATACCCTATGGGTTGGAATCTGGGGGGGAGGCATCTATAAAGCAAAAGAGGGCAAAGAATGGAAGCATTTGAAAGAAGCATGTCCATCTATTTCGGCCAACGTCATTACGGCTGACAGAAAAGGAAACCTGTGGGTAGGTACCTTCGGAGGTGTTACCCATTTTGACGGTGAAAAATGGATCTTTTACAAAGCGGGACAGGTTGCCTTGGGTGATAATTCCGTACAATCCATTATTTCCGATTCCAAAAATCGGATATGGATCGGCACCAATCATGGCCTGTCTATGTTTGATGGCACAACGTGGACACTTTATAATGAAACAAACAGCCCCTTGCCCGATAATGATGTCTATTCTCTCTGTGTAGATAATAAAGACAATCTTTGGATAGGGACATGCAATGGCTTGGCTATATACAACGGTAAAAAATGGAAGACATATAAAAAAGAAGCCGGAGGATTACCCACCGATCTGATTCTTTCCATAGTAGAAGATGCCAAAGGCAATATTTGGTTTGGTACCAATAAAGGCGTTACAGTTTATAATGGTAAAGAATGGACTACCTATACAGTCGAAAACAGCAACTTACCCGACAACTGCGTCCAGACAATTACCTTTCACAATGGAAAAGTATACTGCGGCACGGGGAGTGGAGTATCGGTTTTTCTTCGATAAAAATGAATTATTTAAATTTTGATAAAGCATAAAAAACTAATATTTATAATTATACTACATAAAATTGAATTGTTATGAACCATTTATTGTTTCTTAATTTAGGTACAGGGGAAGTGCTTGTCATCGCTTTGATAGTATTGTTGTTGTTTGGTGGAAAAAAGATTCCCGAATTAATGCGAGGAATTGGAAAAGGTGTGAAAAACTTTAAAGAAGGTCTCAATGAAATTGAAACTGAGATAAAGAAGGATGTGAATAAAGACGAGAAAACTGATACAGACAAGTAAGCATGAGCATGCCGAATGACAGTGAAATGACGTTTTGGGATCACCTCGATGTGTTGCGAAAAATATTGTTTCGTATAGCCGTTTGTGTAGCTATACTTGCGTTTTTGTTTTTTTCGTACATGAAGAACTTGTTCGACCTGGTCATACTGGCACCTGCCCGAAACGATTTTTTCCTTTACGAGTGGATGAATAGAATGAGTAAGACATTGCCGATTTTCCCGGATTTTTGTGTGGGTGCTTTTCAAGTAAAAATCATCAATATCAATCTTTCTACTCAGTTTTTTATTCACATGTCCACTTCATTCTGGTTCGCTTTGGTGCTTAGTTTTCCTTTTGTGATTTACCAGATTTTCCTTTTTGTGAAACCTGCACTTTATATCCATGAGCTTAGAAATGCAGGAATGGCGTTTTTCTTTGGAAATCTGTTGTTTTATATTGGCGTTGCGGTAGGTTACTTGATGGTATTTCCACTTACTTTGCGATTTTTAGCCGGTTATCAACTCAGCTCGTATATCGAAAACAGCGTTTCGCTCGATTCCTATATGGATAGTTTTTTGATGCTTTGTTTCATTATGGGATTGGTTTTCGAGTTGCCTTTGCTCTCGTGGTTCTTATCTAAAATCGGCATTTTACATCGCGAGTTTTTCAATAAGTTTCGCAAACATGCCATTGTTATTTTGTTGATTATTGCAGCAGTTATAACTCCTTCGGGTGATCCGTTTACATTGTTGGTAGTCTTTTTACCTATCTATATGCTATGGGAAATAAGTGCATTAGTTGTGAAACGAAAACCAGTAGAAACATAAATTTAAATTATATTTTGTTATTTATGAATATTTTAATGTGAGTTATATAAGAGAAAAAGTGAAATGATATTATCATAATAAAAGTAAAATGACAATCTTAATATTGTTGAATTACAACTAAATATCTCCAAAAAAAACTTCGATCATAAATTCAAACGAATAACCTCAAATATGGGTATAGCAACATCTGTACTTGTGAAATTGGATTAACTTATTCACAGTGGAGTTTCCAATCAATTAATTGTATATTTGGTGGTCAAATGCACGGAATAAAATAAAAAGGAAGTTATCATTTGAATAAAACAGGATAAACAAAACATATGATGCGCATAATCATTCAGTTCGATTATTCGGGAATTTCAAACAGAGAGGCAAATCACAAGTACTCAAAAAAAAAATTTTTGAGTACTTGATGTCCTAAACCCACGTTGGTGTACAAATCTGAATGATTTGCTACCTTCTAAGATTGATTAAATAAGTGGAAATATATAAATATATAAATAAAATGGAAAATCGTAAGTACATTATTGAAAGTAAAGTAGAAACCTATTTCGAGAGAAAGTTCAATAACTCGATAGTTGATAAAACAGTTGAGAGAATTAAAGTAATAACTGTTAATAACTATATACATTTAGGACAAATCACAGCTTTGCGTTTTCTGGAGTGGGTAGCACTTAATCCGGGAGGAGTTGTAGCATTGCCAACAGGAAAAACGCCAGAGTTTTTTATTAAATGGATGCAATATTATCTCGAAAACTGGGATGAAGAAATCAAAAGCGGATTACTTCATAAAATTGGTATAGATAAGACTTTGAAACCGGATTTTAAATCGCTCTACTTCGTAATGATTGATGAGTTTTTCCCACTGGATCCTTTGCACGAAAGATCATTCAACTATTTTGTAAAACGATTTTACATTGATGGTTTTGGATTTGATGAAAACAAAGCATTATTTATTGACACATTTAACATTCCAGAAGCCGACCAAGCCTATTTGGATGGCAACAAAAACATCGTTGAGATATTTCCCGAAGGAGTTATCGATTTAAGTCTTCGTGTTAAACATCCTTCCTCTGCAAAAGAAGCTTTACAAAAGAAAACCATCAAGTATTTCGATCAGTTTTGTGAAAACTACGAAGAGAAAATCCGCAACCTGGGAGGAATTGGTTTCTTCCTGGGAGGTATCGGCCCCGACGGTCACATTGCCTTTGATGTACAGGGATCGAGTCACCATTCACATACACGACTCACCAATATCAATTACGAAACACAGGCAGCAGCAGCTGTCGATTTGGGAGGTATTGAGTCGGTACGTAAAAAGGTGGTGATTACCATTGGACTGAATACCATTACCTATAATCCTGATATGGTGGCCATCATTATTGCCGCCGGAGAATCGAAATCGCAAGTATTAGCATCGGCCATTGAGTCGGAACCATCGCTGGAGTTTCCAGGAAGTGCACTTCAGAAACTACCAAACGCACGTTTTTTCTTGACAAATGGTGCAGCAATTAAACTGCAAGAGCGTCAAAAACTACG
>Ga0209123_1000676_pt1 | contig 40642 bp, 36 predicted proteins | sample BarGraIncu00431A_FD_184500 | JGI IMG/M metagenome (GOLD analysis project Ga0209123, IMG submission 184500) | Arctic peat soil microbial communities from Barrow, Alaska, USA - Barrow Graham LP Incubations 004-31A (SPAdes) (version 2) | ecosystem: Environmental > Terrestrial > Soil > Wetlands >...
TGTTGAGCTGACCGATCTTCGCGTACAGGCGATCTGGATCGCTCTGCGCGTCAACTGGTTTCGGACCTCGCTTACCGTCAAAAAATACCGCCGCCTGCTCAACCAGTTCTTTCTTCCATTGCCGAACTTGGGTCGGATGCACGTTGTACTCCTGGGCAATCTCGTTGATCGTCTTGACGCCCCGTACCGCTTCCAAGGCTACCTTGGCTTTTTGTTGCCCGCTAAAACTGTTTCGCTTGAGTTCGCTCATATCCTGCCTTTTTTGCTTATAGCAGGTTACTCCTTAAACTCTTGTCCGGTTTTACGGGTCCACTATATCTGATGGTTACATTGACTTAATATCGATTGCATATGCATATGCAAGATAGCTGTCAATCTCAGAGCACAATCGACTTACAACCATATACAATCCAAGCATACTCTTACACTTTCTTTCGATGCATAAAAAACTATTTCGACTAACTTGGTGTGCAATTGGTGCAGCCATTGGTCTTTCCCTTTCGTTTTCGGTTGTTTATCCAGACGTGTCCCCAATATTCTTGGCATCGATTGGTGGGTCAGCCGTCTTTCTTTTTGCCCTAAGTAGAACTCCAGCAGCACAACCGAGAGCTGTTTTTGGCGGACATCTCGGTGGTGCTCTTATCGGCATCATCTGTGTCCAAACGATGGGGTCATCGCTGTTTGTGCATGTGCTGGCATGTGTGCTGACGATGGTCTTCATGCTGCTGACTCGCACCACTCACCCACCTGCTGGTGCGACGCCACTAATTATGGTGCATGAAAACGCCAACTTTCTAGCTCTGACTGAATCCGTCGGTCTAAGTCTGCTCATCCTATTTCTTGTTGCAGTTGTTTGGAGTCGCATCGTTCCCGGCATGATTCACTACCCCCGTAAATGGATGGACAAATCGCCACCAACCGCATGGTGGGGCAGTTGGGATGACGATGCCGTTTGATCAGGATTGACCAGTTACGCCAGTCAAGATTTGTTACTCTGAAGCATTCCGAAAATCCTTTAAATAATTTTCCGAGGATAGTTTGCGCCCCGATGAGAGCTCAGGTAAGATGGTGACGGGTGTTAGCGCTGCGTACTGCAGCGAAACAGGTTCATGCGTTGGTCGGGCCGCCACGCGGAGTTTTTGCAACCATGAACCAACACCCTTCACGGCATACATTGCCGCGCACGCGGATTTTTGCTAAGCGCGTCTTTTCAACAGTCGAACGTTTTCTTCATATTCAAGCCTTTAGTGGCATTGTCCTGCTCTTTACCGCTGCAATAGCGCTTATCTGGGCTAACTCTCCTTTTGCCAGTAGTTATCATGCTCTCTGGCAAATACAGCTTTCCTTCGGCTTGGGTAATCTAGCTTTTTCGCAATCCCTACATTTCTGGATTAACGATGCTCTGATGACCGTATTCTTTCTGGTTGTAGGTATGGAAATTCGACAGGAGATTCACAACGGCGCCCTGGCAAATTTCAGATTGGCTGCCTTGCCTCTGACAGCTGCACTTGGTGGGGTAATGGTGCCCGCCTTTATCTATCTAGGATTCAATGAAAATGGGGCGCAAGCCCAAGGCTGGGCCGTGTCGACAGCGACGGATATTGCGTTTGCAGTTGGCGTGCTTGCACTACTTGGCCGGTCCATTCCAAGTAATGTGCGCATCTTTCTGCTGGCATTGGCAATCATTGACGACATCTCTGCTGTGCTCATCATCGCAACTTTTTACTCGGACGGACTCGAATTCAGTGGCTTACTCATTGCTTGTACAGGTATTTTGATGGTGCTGGTCATGCAATGGGTTGGCGTTGGTTCCTCATATGCCTACATCCTTCCGGGTGCTGTACTTTGGATAGGTCTGCTACATACGGGTGCTCATCCAACCTTGGCTGGGGTCGTGCTCGGTCTGATGACGCCTGTGCTACCTGGACGAACGCGCGAACAGTCATTGGGCGTTGTATCACGCGCTGTTAACAGCCTGCGTGCACTTGTTGCCGACCACAAATCTAGCCCTTATCAGTTGGCTCGTCCACTCAAGCAACTCCAATATTCACAGCGAAATCTGATGCCTCCCGTGATACGGGTTCAAATGGCATTGCATCCTTGGGTAGCCTATGGCGTCATGCCGTTGTTCGCTCTGGCAAACGCAGGTGTGAGCATGAATGGTATTGATTTTTCTGTTGATGGCTCTCAAGCCATCATGCTGGGCATATTTTTGGCGTTGGCACTTGGCAAGCCGCTTGGTGTCATCGGCGCAAGTTGGCTTGGGGTGCATCTGGGTTGGTGCAAACTTCCATCTGGTGTGACATGGTCAGGTGTGTGCTTGGTCGGTCTGCTTGCTGGAATTGGCTTCACAATGTCCATCTTTATTGCAATGCTTGCGTTTGCAGATAAAAATCTGCTGGGTGCCGCGAAACTTGGTGTGCTTCTCGCATCACTGACGTCCGCTATCATCGGGCTGACTTGGGGCATCCTCGATGCTAAACGCAAAGGCAATTCCCCTGTTATTAGCGGGCACAAGTAGATCTATCCAACTAAATATTCGTGGTAAACCGCAGGTTCAAACATCTGCTTTGAATCGATACGAAACGGTTCGATATTGACCAATTCGATCCTTTCCAAGGATAGCTTGATAAGGATCAAATCGGGTGAGTATCTATGGAAGAGTATGTTCAATTAGTATGAACGATCAATGAGCAAATTGGAGATGATATGTTTAGAGCAATACTTGTGCCAACAGACGGGTCATCGTTGTCTGACAAAGCGGTTGCCGGTGCAATTGAATTTGCAAAAATCAATCCCGGAAGCCAGATTATTGGTCTTTCGGTGGTGGAGCACTTTCCGTATAACACACCTGACGGCATTAGCTCGCCTGAGGTAATGGCAATTGAACGGGGCTTGATTGACCTTGCAAAACAGAACGTTGCAAAACTTGCTGAGGCAGCTTCCGTAGCCGGAATACCTTGTGAAGTCATAACTGCACGATCTTCCAGCCCCTCTGAAGAAATAATTAAGGCCGCATCAAAATACAAATGCGATTGCATTGTAATGGCATCGCATGGGAGATCTGGGCTGAGCCAAATATTCATGGGTAGCGTGACACAGAAGGTATTGACGCAGACTTCCATACCTGTGATGGTGTATCGTTGATTTGTAGGTGCGTGTCAGAAAACTTTGATTGGCTTCTAGAGATTGTTCAAAGTAAAGCGACTATTCTTCGAAGAAAATAATCACATCTAGTGTCAGTAACTAATGTCCGCAGAGGAATATATGAGCAGCAAAACTCGCGCTAGCCATCCTCTTTACAACTTACTTCCGGAAGATATAGAAGGCTTTAACTCTCTGGCAGAACTAGCGCTGGATATGCGCTGGTCATGGAATCATGCGACCGATAAGATATGGCGCAAACTTGACTCTGAATTATGGGAAATAACGAAAAACCCGTGGATTGTGCTTCAGACTGTTTCACGTGAACGGATTGAGCAACTATCCTCTGATTCAGAATTCCGTAGTCTCGTTGACGATCTAGTGAATGCCAACAAGAGAAGGATTGGTGCGCCAGCCTGGTTTCAGCATCTCGATCCGCAGCCCAACCTGACCTGCATCGCGTATTTCAGCATGGAATTCATGTTGAGCGAAGCGTTGCCTATTTATTCCGGCGGATTAGGCAATGTAGCAGGTGACCAACTTAAGGCTGCGAGCGATCTCGGTTTGCCGGTGATCGGCATTGGGTTGTTGTACCAGCGGGGGTACTTCCGTCAAGAAATCGATCAGAACGGGGAACAACAGGCCATTTTTCCATACAACGATCCTGGACAATTACCGATTACCCCTTTGCGCAATGCTGACGGAGAGTGGTTACGATTAAAATTGGATTTGTCTGGTCATCATGTCTGGCTTCGTACGTGGCAAGTGCAGGTTGGTAAGGTGAAGCTGTACCTGCTCGACAGCAATGATGCGGCAAACATTCCAACACTTCGAGGTATTACCAGCGAACTATATGGTGATGCGCCACGCATGAGGCTGATGCAAGAGTTGATACTTGGAATTGGAGGTTGGCGCTTGCTGGAAGAGCTTGGAATAGCGCCGGAAGTATGCCACTTGAATGAAGGGCACGCCGCATTCGCGACGCTTGAGCGTGCGCGCAGTTTTATGCAAGCAACAGGGCAGTCATTTGACGCGGCGCTTGCTGTGACTCGAGCGGGAAATGTGTTTACCACGCATACAGCAGTAGAGGCAGGCCTTGATCGGTTTTCGCCAAACTTGATTGAGCAATACCTTGGTGGCTACGCAACAAATCAACTTGGAATTTCCATGAAGGAATTGCTATCACTCGGTCGTTTGGATAGAAACGATCCTGACGAAGAATTTAACATGGCGTATTTGGCGATACGAAGCAGCGGAGCGGTAAATGGGGTCAGTCGGCTTCATGGAGAGGTGAGTAGGCGACTGTTTCAACCACTTTATACACGCTGGCCAGAGGATGAAGTCCCTGTCGGTCATGTGACCAACGGAGTTCACATGCCGACTTGGGACTCGGCAGAAGCAGATGTGCTTTGGACTGAAGTCAGTGGCAAAAATCGTTGGCTGGGTACAGATACAGGATTGAATATAAATATTCAACATGTTCCTGATGATTCATTCTGGCAGTTTCGCAGCGCTGCGCGCGCTTCTTTGGTTACATTTGTTCGCCACAGTTTATCGCGGCGACTGGCTGCATATGGCGCTTCTGCCGATGAGGTAATCAAGGCAAAACATTTTTTCGATTCAAATGTTCTGACTTTGGGATTTGCGCGTCGTTTTGCTACTTACAAGCGGCCGAATTTATTGTTGCATGACCCGGAGCGACTCCTGCGCATAATGAACCATCCAGAGCGCCCATTGCAAATCGTCATTGCCGGCAAGGCACATCCAGCAGATTTAGAGGGGCAAGCGCTGATAAAACATTGGATAGAATTCATACATCGGCCAGATGCGCGCCAGAGGATCATTTTTCTTAGCGATTACGACATGCACATGGGAGAACATCTGGTGCAAGGCGTCGACGTGTGGCTGAACACGCCGCGCCGTCCGTGGGAAGCATGCGGAACCAGCGGCATGAAAGTGCTTGTTAACGGCGGCATCAACCTGTCGGTCCTCGATGGGTGGTGGGCCGAGGCTTACACACCAGAAGTTGGTTGGGCAATTGGCGATGGCAATGAACATGGCGATGATCCAGCTTGGGATGCGCGTGATGCCGAAGATCTATATGATCTGCTGGAAAATGAGGTGATACCGGAGTTCTATTCCAGAAATGAGCACGGCATACCTGCTACTTGGGTTGCGCGAATAAGAGAAAGCATGGCATCCCTGACACCAAATTTTTCCACCTGCCGTTCAGTGCAAGAATACACTGAACAATACTATCTACCAGCTGCAAACAGATATCGCCAGAGGGCGTCTGACAACGGTGCTTCTGGAGCGAGCCTGATCGACTGGCGAAACCGTTTGGAGCAAGGGTGGGGTGAATTGCGTTTTGGTCAAGTTAAAGTTGAATCAGATGCGAAGAGACATTGTTTTGAAGTGCAGGTATATCTGGACGATTTGGGACCTGAGTTGGTGCAAGTTGAGTTGTATGCGAGCAGCTTTGGAGGTTTACCATCTGAGCGTCACAAAATGGAGCAAGTAGAAAAATTGGTAGGGACCGCCAATGGTTATGCATATCGCGCACTGATACCATCACATCGTTCAGCATCAGATTACACAGCCAGAATCATACCTCAACGCTACGATCTGGCTGTTCCACTAGAGGCTTCTAACATTCTTTGGCAACGATAAAGCCAGCTACTGGTAATCAAATCATGAGTTCACCCAAGTATAAGAAGTATTGAAAAACTAAGGAGGTTAAAAATGTCAGTCTATAAACATACACGAAGTTCTGGTCAGCGCTTAACTTATGAGATTGAGTATTCAGATGATGAGTATTTCATAGAGCGTGACGGAATTATGAAGAAAACAGTGGCTGATGGGATATTGATAGGGATTCCTCCAGGAGAGGCCAAGGCAGATTGGATGCTACGGACGGCAATCAAAGACATTGAGTTATTGATAGGTATGGATGAATAATTATTAGAAATGCTTCTTTACACATGGTGTTTTGAAGTTGACTGTACGCAAGGTTCTTTGATACTTGAATGCTATAGCCTGACATGTGTTGCGCGTCATTAACAGGTGGAAGTATCAGATACATGCGTTCATAAAAAATTTATCGCAGTCGATCTGATCTGATGGGAATTCATTGAACACGCCAACAATCAAGTCCAAAAATTTGAGCTCCGGTACTGTTGTATCGGTTCGAGGGAGTGTCGTGGATATTCGGTTCGATGATCACTTGCCGCCGATACACGCCGTGCTGCTTGCAGATGAAGGGCGTATTGTTGTTGAGGTACTGGCGCAACGTGATGCGCATCATGTACGCGCAATCGCTTTGACGCCGACTCAAGGCCTAGCTCGCGGAATGAAAGTGGAAGATACGGGTGGTCCTTTAATGGCCCCCGTGGGCAAAGGGATTCTATCCAGAATGTTCGATGTGTTTGGTAATGCCATCGACCGACACCCTGAACCAACCGATATTGAATGGCGTTCCGTTCATAGTGCGCCGCCACCGTTGATGAGAAGGTCCACTACATCTGAGATATTTGAAACCGGAATTAAGGTTATTGATGTTCTCATGCCCATGGAGCGCGGCGGCAAGGCAGGGCTTTTTGGCGGTGCAGGAGTGGGAAAGACCGTTTTGCTAACTGAAATGATTCACAACATGATTGGACATCAGGAGGGAGTAAGTATTTTTTGCGGCATTGGAGAGCGTTGCCGTGAGGGTGAAGAGCTTTACCGAGACATGAAAGACGCAGGCGTGTTGCAGAACATGGTGATGATCTTTGGACAGATGAACGAACCGCCGGGTAGTCGTTTTCGCGTAGGCCACGCGGCATTAACGATGGCAGAGTATTTTCGAGATGATGAGCATCGCGATGTGCTACTTCTCATCGACAATATCTTTCGGTTCATTCAAGCTGGATCGGAAGTCTCTGGTTTGATGGGACAGATGCCTTCACGTTTAGGCTATCAGCCGACGATGGGGACCGAGCTTTCTGGGTTGGAGGAGCGCATAGCTAATACAGATTCTGGTGCAATTACGTCAATTCAGGCGGTTTATGTGCCGGCTGATGATTTTACTGATCCCGCTGCAGTTCATACATTTTCACACCTATCAGCTTCTATTGTGCTCTCGCGCAAACGAGCAAGCGAAGGGCTTTATCCGGCTATTGACCCCCTGCTGTCCAATTCCAAGATGGCTACCCCAGGCATTGTTGGTGAACGTCACTACAATTTGGCGCAAGAAATTCGGAAAACGCTAGCGCAGTATGCAGAACTCAAGGACATTATTGCCATGCTCGGTCTGGAGCAGCTATCGCCCGATGATCGCAATGTTGTCGCCCGCGCCCGCAGGTTAGAAAGATTTCTTACCCAGCCTTTTTTTACAACTGAGCAGTTCACGGGGCACGAAGGAAAGTTAGTGAGCCTCAAGGATGCACTTGATGGCTGCGAACGCATTCTGCGCGATGAATTCAAGGATTTTCCGGAAAGTGCTCTGTACATGATTGGTGCGGTGGATGAGGCGAAGAAGAAGGTAAATATCAGCAAATCCGGCCCTAAAGACTCATCCGAAACTGAATCAAAAGAAGAAGCTAACTTCGAAAAAAAAGCTGGTGTCGAGTCCGATTCAAAAACCTCCCTTGAGCTAAATTCGAAACTAGGAGAGAAGATCTAATAAAGGTCGAATATGCTACCGATACGCATGAATCTTAAAATACTTCTACCTTTCCAAGTTTTCGCTGAGAAAACTGGCGTGGTGCGCATAGTTGCGGAAACGCAGGGAGGCTCATTTGGACTCTTGCCACGACGACTCGATTGTGTAACTGCCCTTTGCCCTGGAATATTGACCTATGAAACAGAAACGGAGGGCGAGGTTTTCGTGGCAGTAGACGAAGGAGTATTGGTAAAGATTGGCGCTGATGTGCTTGTTTCGGTGCGCCGAGCATTGGGTGGAGCGAATCTCTTCCAGTTACGAGACCTCGTAGAGCAGGAGTTCCTGACCATAGATGAACACGAACAAAATGTTCGCTCTGTCATGGCGAAGTTGGAAACTGGATTTTTACATCGTTTTGCGGCCTTTCAACATGAGTAACGAGAAAAAGAAAGTCTCACAGGATGACCCGAGCCTCGCAGATCAGGTTGGCGCAAAGGCGGTACGCAAGCTCAAGGCGCAGCGCAATGCAACCCCAGGTGTTTGGTTCGGCTTGGGAATGATGGGGCTTATCGGTTGGTCTGTAGTTGTTCCAACTCTGGTTGGTGCAGCTATTGGAATATGGTTGGATAAGAATTATTCTGGAAAACATTCCTGGACGCTCGCGCTATTGGTGGCGGGCCTTTCGATAGGTTGTTTTAATGCGTGGCATTGGGTATCAAAGGAAGAAAAAGCAATGCGTGAGGATCAGGAGGATAAAAATGAATGAAGCCGTAACGTTACTGCTGTCGTGTGGGGCGGGTGGTGCGCTTGGCTTGTTCTTTTTTGGCGGCCTTTGGTGGACTGTTCGCAAGAGCGTTACGTCCAATTGGGCGGCGTTTTGGGTATTAGGCAGTCTTTTTGTGCGAATGAGCTTGGTGCTGGCTGGATTGTATTTTGTCTCGGGTGGTCGTTGGGAGCGAATGCTTGCTTGTCTCCTTGGATTTATCATTGCGCGTCAATTTGTAACGTGGAGGACTCGGTTATGGGAAATCAACCAAACTAACCGCACTAGAGAGGCAAGCCATGCGCCTTAGCCCCGATGAAATGATCTTCTGGCAATATGGATTATTCAAGCTCAACGCGACAATTGCGTTCACTTGGGGGTTGATGTTCATAATGGCGGTCGGTTCTAAACTCATTACAAGCAAACTTTCTACGGATCTTACGCGCTCCCGCTGGCAGAACCTTCTCGAAATCATCGTCACAGCAATAGAGAAACAAATTGAAGATGTCGGACTAAAAAATCCCAAAAATTATATTGGATTTCTTGGTACGCTTTTTCTATTCGTTGCTATGGCTACCCTCTGTACCATCATTCCAGGTTACGAGCCACCAACAGCATCGCTTTCAACCACGGTGGCCCTCGCCCTATGTGTGTTGGTGGCAGTGCCACTTTTTGGCATTGAGGATCAAGGGATGGCTGGCTACCTAAAATCTTACATCGAACCAACCGTCATAATGTTACCGTTTAACATTATCAGTGAGATATCTCGCACCTTGGCTTTAGCAGTTCGATTATTCGGAAACATGATGAGTGGTGCGATGATTATTGGTATTTTGCTGACCATCACCCCTTTTATTTTTCCAATTGTTATGACGGCGCTTGGCTTACTTACCGGTATGGTGCAGGCCTATATCTTTAGCATTCTGGCAGCAGTTTATATAGCTGCCGCCACGCGAGTCCGTAATCCTGAGGCTGAATCCGTTCCAAACTTGGATACATGATCAACGACTTCAAAAGGAAACACCATGGATAGTATGACAATTATTGCGGTGGCATCAATTATCGTTGCTGGAATCACGACTAGCTTTGGTTGTATGGGACCTGCACTTGCGGAAGGGAGGGCCGTCGCCACGGCTCTAACAGCACTTGCACAGCAACCAGACGCCTCAGCAACTATTACACGAACCTTGTTTGTAGGCTTGGCGATGATCGAATCCACTGCCATTTATTGTTTTGTAGTGTCGATGATTCTCATTTTCGCCAATCCATTCTGGAACCACGTTATTGCCCAAATTGCAGGGAAATAAGTCATGCTTATTGATTGGTTCACTGTCGCTGCGCAAACACTAAATTTCCTTATTTTAGTGTGGTTGATGAAGCGCTATCTTTATCAACCTATTCTTCGTGCCATTGATGCGCGAGAGAAACGTATCGCTGCAGAATTGGCAGATGCAGATGCAAAAAAAGCTGAAGCTAGATCGGAGCGAGATGAATATGAAAAGAAAAATGAGGATTTCAACCAACAGAGAGCATCACTCTTTCGTCAGGCGACGGATGATGCGAAAGCTGAACAGCAGCGAATACTTGATGAGGCGCGGCAGTCTGCCGACGATCTAGCAACTAAACGACGGGACGCACTAACGCGCGAATATCTGAGCCTCAATGAGGAAATCACACGCAGGACACGAGAGGAAGTTTTTTCGATTGCTCGAAAAACACTTGTCGATCTCGCAGGAGTGTCGTTGGAAAATCGCATCAGCGAGGTATTTGTGCAGCGCTTGCGAGAACTTGATAGTGCAATGAAAGCTAATTTTGCTAAAGAACTGGAATCTCAGGCAGGCCCCATGTTTGTACGTAGTACTTTTGAACTATCGACGGAGCAACGAGGTGCGATACAGAAAGTTTTAAATGAAACTTTCTCGGCTGCAGTTAAAATAAATTTTGAGACAGCGCCAGAAGTGCTTAGTGGCATTGAACTCACGTCTAACGGACATAAGGTTTCCTGGAGCATTGCAGAGTATCTGACATCAATGAAAAAAAACATTGGGGAGCTACTGAAAAAGCAAGCCAGTCCAGAGAGCGAATCACAGACCAATACAGAAAAACAAGTGAAGTCCGAGGCGCCACTTTCCAATCTCGATAAATCAAAATGAGCACGCCATATGAAACTTTGCAAAACACCTTCGACCATGCGTTCAAGGGTCTAAGTGGTGGTCGAGAAAATTTCCTGCCACGGCTCGAATCGCGAGAGGTGGGCGCAATAACTAGCCTTTCCACCGGCATTGCACGAGTCAACGGACTCCCCGGCGTTGGCTTTGAAGAACTGGTGAAATTTCCTGGCGATATGTTCGGGATCGCATTCAACGTTGATGAGGATGAAATTGGCGTCATCCTGCTAGGAGAATACTGGAATCTACGTACAGGCGATGAGGTTGAGCGAACGGGACGAGTCATGGACGTTGCGGTGGGCGACGGATTGCTTGGACGCGTCATCGATCCCCTTGGACGAGCACTGGATGGCAATGGCCCAGTTACCTCCAGTAGACGCTTATCCATAGAACGTCCTGCTGCTCCCATCATGGACCGTGCTTCTGTCACCGTGCCGCTCCAGACCGGCATTAAGGCCATTGATGCGCTGATTCCTATCGGACGTGGTCAGCGTGAGTTGATTTTGGGAGACCGACAAACAGGAAAAACTGCTATTGCAATCGACACCATCCTTAATCAACGGGGCCAGGATGTCGTGTGCGTATATTGTGCTATTGGCCAGCGTGCATCCGCCGTGGCTAAGGCCGTGGCCAACTTGCGAGAGAAAGGCGCGATGGAGTACACCGTCGTGGTTGTCACAGAAGGTAATGACCCGCCGGGCCTCGCCTACATCGCTCCCTACGCAGCAACAAGTATTGCCGAATATTTTATGGAGATGGGCCGTGATGTGCTAATTGTGTATGACGACCTTACTCAACATGCCCGTGCCTATCGCGAGCTTTCCCTTCTGTTGCGGCGCCCACCAGGACGTGAAGCTTTTCCTGGAGATATCTTTTATATACACTCGCGCCTGCTAGAGCGCGCCACTCATTTATGCAGTGAACGTGGAGGGGGGTCGCTCACTGCGCTGCCAATTATTGAGACTCAAGCACAGAATATTTCGGCTTACATTCCTACAAACTTGATTTCGATTACAGATGGTCAGATATACCTCTCACCTACGCTATTTGAATTGGGTGTGCTTCCTGCAGTCGATGTCGGAAAATCAGTCTCGCGAGTCGGCGGCAAGGCGCAATTAGCAGCCTACCGAGCCGTTGCAGGTGACCTAAAACTCGCTTATGCTCAATTCGAAGAGTTGGAAACCTTTGCTCGTTTTGGGGCGAGGCTGGATGAAAATACACGCAAAATTATCGATCATGGTCGACGAATTCGTGCCTGCCTCAAACAACCGGAATTCTCACCGGTTTCAGTAGCATCACAAATCACGGTGTTGCTTGCGTTAACTGCGGGACTTTTTGATGTTGTTGAGCTTGGCCGAATGACCGACGCCGAGCATGCTGTTCGCGATGCTGCGGCCGATATTCCGGCTGAGATAAGCGCACGATTCAATGCCGCCGATAAATTGAGTGACGAGGATAGGGCAACGATCATTCAGATTGCCAGCAAAGCGCTTGCAGGCTTTCAGCCAAAGGCTGACCCAACGACAAATCATCAGGCCAGGACTGAGGAAAAAATGGAGGTCAAGTCTACGCCTGAGCAGGTAACCAAGGAGAAGTCGTGAGCGACACAACTGAGAGTCTGCACAGAAAGATCAGCAGCGCCGGAGATCTACACTCCGTGGTGCGCACAATGAAAGCAATAGCTGCGTCGAGTATAGGGCAATACGAGAATGCAGTGCGCTCTTTGGATGAATATTATCTTACGGTGCAACTTGGCTTAAGCGCATGCTTCAGGCAGGGTGCGCAATCGACTGTTACTTGGGAAGCAAATCAGGAGCAAATAGGGGCAGTTAATGCAATCGTGTTTGGTTCTGACCAAGGTTTGGTGGGGCAATTCAATGCTGAAATGGTGGAATTTGTCGTAAATACGCTGGAAAAACTCCCGGGCAAGAAGACTGTCTGGGCAGTCGGGGAGCGAATTCAGTCGCGATTCGCGGATACTAATCTACATCTCGGGAAAAGGTTTATCTTACCCAATTCCATAGCAGCGATTACCTCACTTGTTGGAGAAATTCTCATTGAGATAGAAAAATATCGTGAAAGAGGCGAAATGTCACAGGTTTACCTTTTTCATAACCATCCCGAATCCAGGTCAGTTTATAAACCCGTGAGTCAACGGCTTCTTCCGCTGGATGATGCTTGGAGGCATGACCTTGCATCCATTCGATGGCCAACTGTAAATTTGCCTGAAGTCATGAATAACGGAAAAAACACGCTGCTAGCATTTATTCGTGAATATCTTTTTGTGTCGATTTTCAGAGCGTGCGCTGAATCCCTTTCAAGCGAAAATGCAAGTCGTCTGGATGCGATGCGTCGCGCAGAAAAAAATATTGATGAATTGCTTGATGACTTGAATCGGTCATTTCACCGACTCCGTCAAAACAGTATTGATGAAGAATTGTTCGACGTTATATCTGGATTTGAAGCACTTAACGAGTCTTAAAAAGTTACAGACAACCAATAATGGCACTACATTCTTTTTCTAGAAATCACTAGCGAAACGGATCTTTCGTCAATATTACGGTTTGATCGCTATCTTGAGCACACCGTCACGTTGATGGGCAAACAGGTCATAAGCAGCAACGATATTATCTAGCTTGTATTCGTGGGTCACCATCACGCCCAAGTCGACTCGGCCTGAAGCTACTATATTCATCAACCGACGCATGCGTTCTTTACCGCCCGGGCAGAGCGCCGTATTGATCTTGTGATCTCCCAAACCAGATGCAAAAGCAGATAAAGGGATTTTCAGGTCACTGGAATACACACCTAAACTGGAAAGTGTGCCACCTGGCTTAAGAACGCGTAGCGCCGATTCGAAAGTGGCTTGCGTACCCAGCGCTTCAATCGATGAATCCACTCCACGACCACCGGTTATCTTCATGATTTCATCAACCACATCACAAATGTTGAAGTTGAGCGTCATGTCCGCGCCCATTTTTTTGGATATGCTGAGGCGATGGTCATTTCCGTCCACGGTGATAATGGTACTAGCGCCAAGCAATCTTGCTCCGGCCGCTGCGCACAATCCAATAGGTCCCTGAGCAAACACCACCACGGTGTCACCAATTTTTATATTGGCATTTTCTGCACCCTTGAAGCCGGTAGACATGATATCTGGGCACATAAGCACCTGCTCATCAGTCAAACCGTCGGGAATCGGCGCGAGATTGGCCTGAGCATCTGGTACCAATACATATTCAGCCTGGGTGCCATCAATTAAATTGCCAAAACGCCAGCCTGCCGTGGCTTTGTAGCCATGACAGCCACACAGACCTTGAGGGATAAGGTAGCTGCCGTCTTGCGATGGAACACCGTCTTGGGCGGCATAGGAATTGAAATTCGGGCAAATAGCTCCAGCGATAACGCGCTGTCCTTCTCTATAACCCTGCACGGCGCTGCCGAGTTTTTCGATCACTCCCACAGGTTCATGCCCAACAGTCAGCCCTTTGGCTACTACGTACTCGCCCTTGAGTATGTGTACATCGGTGCCGCAGATGGTGGTAGTGGTAATGCGCAACAAGGCATCGTTGACCCCCACATCTGGGATGCGTTTATTAACAACTTCGATTCGACCGGGCTCAACAAACACTGCGGCTCTCATCATGGAAGGCATAAGTCCTCCTTAGGTTTCGTATGGGGAAATTGAGTATTCTTCAGATTAGTCTATCTTGCCATCCGAGGAATCGCGATTACATCAAACTAAGCCTTGATACAGGTCAATAGGTATCCGGAATGATGAAATATGCTGTTGAAATCAGCTCGCCAATAGGGAAGTTCAATAGAAATTCTGAATTGATGGTGTTGGACCCCTTTCAGTTCAATTGTTGTTATAACCGCTCACGCCATTGAGCCATAAGCTTTAAAGGGCTATAGGTTATGAAAGCACACGATCACGGTCACGCTTCCAATGATGAACTTGCAAATCTGGTGACCGAGGATGAGGTTGCGAAGAAAGCATACGAGATCTATCAGAAGGAAGGTCGGCCACTAGGGCATGCTACGCAAAATTGGCTGGCTGCTGAAACACTATTAAAGGACACGGTCTCTGGTAACGCTAACCACCAGGACCATCATGCCCATATGGCAGCAGATTTCCGGACACGGTTCTGGATATCAATGGCGCTTACCTTACCAATAATAGCTCTCTCACCAATTCTCCAGACACTGCTTGGCTTACGCGAGGCACTTCGTTTTAACGGCGATTTGTATCTATTGTTCGTTTTTTCTTCTGCTGTATTTTGGTATGGTGGCTGGCCGTTCATCAAAGGATTTGTGGCGGAACTAAAATCGCTTCGTCCCGGAATGATGACACTGATAGCTGTTGCCATTACTACCGCGTATCTATATAGCAGCGCCGTGGTGTTCGGATTGACTGGCAAGATGTTCTTCTGGGAGCTGGCCTCACTCATCGATATCATGCTGCTCGGGCATTGGATCGAAATGAGGTCAGTAATGGGTGCCTCCAAGGCATTGGAGACCTTGGCCAAACTAATGCCGTCCGACGCTCACAAAATCATGATAGATGGCAGCGTGAAGGATGTGCCTCTAAGCGAACTGGCGATGAATGACAAAGTCTTGGTCAAACCAGGGGAAAAAATTCCCGCTGACGGTGTCATCGTTGCCGGAGAGAGTTCGGTTAATGAATCGATGCTTACCGGGGAATCCACGCCGGTTACAAAAATGACTGGCGGCAAGGTTATCGGCGGCGCCATCAACGGCGAAGGTTCACTTACCATTGAGGTTAAAGGAACCGGTAAAGATTCATTTTTGTCACAGGTCATCAATCTTGTAAAACAGGCGCAGGAAAGTAAATCGAAGACGCAAAACTTTGCTGATACAGCAGCGCTGTGGCTCACCATTATCGCTTTGAGCGGCGGCGTGATCACCTTCTTTCTCTGGCAAGTTATCGCAGGTCAGGACTTTGCGTTCGCAATTGAGCGCGCAGTGACGGTAATGGTGATCACCTGTCCGCATGCCCTCGGTTTAGCAGTTCCACTGGTGGTTGCTGTCTCCACTGCATTAGCTGCGAGCAACGGCTTACTGATTCGTAATCGCGTTGCTTTTGAGGGTGCTCGAAAAATTCAAGCCATCATATTTGACAAGACTGGCACGCTGACCGAGGGGCGCTTTGGCGTGACCGACACGTTGGTACTTGCGCAGGATATAGACGAAGATACATTGCGTAAATATGCGGGTTCCGTGGACGCAAACTCTGAACATCCAATTGCCAAGGCAATCGCCGATTCTTCAAAAATCAAACTGGCAGTCGAAAATTTCAAAAGCTTACCTGGCAAAGGCGCCGAAGGCAGAGTCGATGGTAAAGAGGTCAAAGTGGTCAGTCCCGGCTATCTGCGTGAACAGAATATCGCTCACGATGCCCAGCGTATTGAACCAATGCAAGCACAAGGCAAGACGGTTGTATTTGTCCTTCTGGATGGGCAGTTGAAGGGGGCGATTGCTTTGGCTGACATCATCCGACCCGAAGCGAAGCTGGCCATTGACGCTCTAAAAGCGTTGAACATCCGCTGCATGATGCTTACCGGTGACAATAATGCGACGGCCAAATGGGTTTCAGATCAGATCGGACTGGATGAATATTTTGCTGAAGTCCTTCCTCAGGACAAAGCAGCAAAGGTAAAAGAAGTACAATCCCGCGGCGTGTTGGTAGCCATGACCGGTGACGGCGTGAATGATGCTCCAGCGTTGGCGCAAGCGGATGTTGGCATCGCCATAGGAGCAGGGTCAGATGTCGCAGTGGAAACCGCCGACGTTATTCTAGTACGAAGCAATCCGCTTGATGTCGTTTCCATCGTGCAACTTTCGCGCGCGACCTATAAGAAGATGATTCAGAACCTCCTATGGGCAACGGGCTACAACGTCGTGGCCATTCCGTTGGCTGCCGGAGCGCTTTATGCGTGGGGTGTGCTACTCACTCCTGCCATGGGTGCGTTGCTCATGTCCGCGAGTACAGTGATTGTAGCCATCAACGCGCGACTGCTGAGACTGAAGAAATGAGCAGGCATTTGAAGAAACAGAATACAAATGTTCGATAAAGCGAAAACAGCACCAAAATTGGAATTTTAAGACAGCGACAACAACAATCAATGGAGGATCACGATTATGAATGAATCTAAAACCGCGACTAAAGATCCCATCTGCGGAATGACCGTCGATGAAGCGACTGCGCTTAAGTCCGAGCGCGATGGAAAGACTTTCTTCTTTTGCAGCGAGCGCTGTCGACAAAATTTTTTGTCCGTGCCAACTGGAGACAAGCCGGAACATTAATAGCCTAGTTGTAAGTTAACGAAAGAGGACATATATGATGAATTCTTCAAATGGCTGGATGGGTGGCTGGATGGGTGGTGGGATGTGGCTTTGGACGGTCATAGCTATAGTGGTGGTGGTTCTGTTGGTTGTTGTGATAAACAATCAATCCAAGAAATGATCCACAGCATCAGTCAGACATGCCTCGGATCTAGGATCCGGTGGTTTGGCACATAAAATTATACATAGCACTTATTTCGTATAAAACGCTGAGTATTTTGGTGCGTGTTAACTATTCGATTAGTCGGATTGCTGTACTAATGTACGAATAACGCGTCGCTTCCATTAGACATTTTTCGTCTTTGCTTGAAATTTGGAGAATCGAGTTATGCCGACTAAAACTCTTTCTAAGGAGATGAACCACAAGATTGATGCATACTGGCGCGCTGCCAATTATCTGTCAGTCGGACAGATTTATCTTCTCAACAATCCTCTGCTTAAACGGCCACTCGCCATCCCAGATATCAAGCACATGCTTCTTGGTCACTGGGGCACAACGCCTGGGCAGAATTTTATCTATGTTCACTTGAACCGTGTCATAAATAAATATGACCTCAACATGATTTACGTTTCTGGCCCAGGTCACGGCGGGCCTGCTGTCGTTGCTAATACGTATCTGGAAGGTACATATAGTGAAATCTATCCGAACATCAGCCAAAACGAGGCTGGGCTGCAAAAGCTCTTCAAACAGTTTTCATTTCCTGGAGGCATTCCCAGCCATGCTTCGCCGGAATGCCCAGGGTCAATTCACGAGGGTGGAGAGTTGGGCTACTCGCTTAGTCATTCGTTCGGTGCTGTGTTTGACAATCCAGATCTCATTGTTGCCTGCTGCATAGGAGATGGTGAGGCAGAAACCGGGCCGCTGGCTGCTTCATGGCAGTCCAATAAATTTCTCAACCCTGTTACAGACGGTGCAGTACTGCCCATCCTGCACCTAAACGGCTACAAGATAGCTAACCCAACCGTCCTTGCACGCATTGAGCCAGAGGAGTTAGATCAATTTCTTCGTGGAAATGGCTGGACACCTTTTTACGTTGAAGGACATGAACCGACGTTGATGCACGAGTCCATGTCAACAACTTTGGATATAGTGTTAGAAAAAATCAAACTTATCCAACATGAAGCTCGCGTCAATGGCAACACTATGCGCCCGCGATGGCCGTTGATCGTCCTAAAATCACCGAAAGGCTGGACTGGTCCTAAATGGATGGACGGGCTGCAAATTGAAGGGACATTCCGCGCACATCAGGTCCCAATTACTGATCCGGCCAACAATCCAGAACACTTTAAGCTGTTAGAGGAATGGTTGAGAAGCTACCGGCCTGAAGAACTATTTGATGAAAATGGCCGCTTAATTCCGGAATTGGCAGAAATCGCCCCTAAGGGCGAACGACGTATGGGCGCAAATCCCCACGCCAATGGTGGCCTACTTCTCCGCGACTTGGTTATGCCAGACTTTCGTCGATATGGGGTGAACGTGACTGCACCTGGATCGGTTCAGGCCGCTGACGCGCACGAACTTGGTGTATTTCTGCGCGATGTTGTCCATCTCAACAGTGAACAACGCAATTTTCGTATATTTGGTCCAGATGAAACGCTTTCCAACCGGCTTGGAGCTGTGTTTGATGTAACTAAGCGGCAGTGGAATGCGAGAAAGGAAGAAAATGATGAGTTCCTAGCATTGGATGGCAGGGTGATGGAGATGTTGAGTGAGCATCAATGTGAGGGCTGGCTCGAAGGTTACTTGCTCACGGGCCGGCATGGATTGTTCAACTGCTATGAAGCGTTCATCCATATTATTGACTCGATGTTCAACCAGCACGCTAAGTGGTTGAAGGTCACTGCAGAGCTTCCATGGCGGCGTAAAATTGCATCGCTAAATTATCTGCTGGCATCCCACGTTTGGCAGCAGATGCATAACGGCTTTACCCATCAGGATCCGGGTTTTATTGATCATGTTGTGAACAAAAAATCCTCCGTCGTGCGCGTTTATCTTCCCCCTGATGCCAACTGTTTGCTCTCTGTCTGGGATCATTGCTTAAGAAGCCGCCACTACGTTAACGTTGTCATCGCTGGAAAATATCAGGCACCTCAATGGCTGTCCATGGATGAAGCAATCAAACATTGCGCCACGGGCATTGGTACTTGGCAATGGGCTAGCAATGATCTTGATGGCGACCCCGATGTTGTCATGGCCTGCTGCGGCGATGTTCCTACACTGGAAACGCTCGCAGCCGTCTCCATATTGCGAGATCATTTTACTGATCTGAAAATACGGGTGGTCAATGTTGTCGACCTTATGAAATTACAGCCTCAACTCGAGCATCCGCATGGATTGAGCGATGCTGCTTTCGACGACCTTTTCACCCGGGATAAGCCGGTCATTTTTGCTTTCCATGCATACCCTTGGTTGATCCACCGGTTGACCTACCGCCGTACCAACCACGATAACATCCACGTCCGTGGTTACAAAGAAGAAGGCACTATTACGACTCCATTCGACATGACGGTGCTAAACGATTTAGACCGTTTTCATCTTGTGATGGACATAATTGATCGCCTGCCGCAAACCGGAGAAAGAGGGGTGCATTTGAAGCAGCAACTTAAAGAAAAGCTCATCGAGCATAAACAGTACATCAATACGCACGGACAAGACATGCCTGAAATTCGTGATTGGAAGTGGAATAACAAAACATGAGCCAACAAAATATTATCGAAATCGCGAGGATACTTGTTGCCGGGTATAAAGGATTGTTTGCTATGGGTGAAAGCAATTCAACATGCAATAGAAGACTTGCCAGTTTTGGAATTCCCAAAACTGAGGAAAATCAGCGATCCTATCGTGAATTAATTGTGACCACTCCTGGTCTTGGTGATTGCATCAGTGGTGCGATCCTCTATGATGGAACTATCAGACAAGAGTAGAAGGATGGCACTCCATTTATTAAAATCATCATTGACTTGTCGAGTTGGAAAATGAAAGTATGTCGACATCAAAAAAAGAAATCTTTATACCAGCAAAAAACTCAGCTGCAGCCCTTAACCAGAGCTGTTTTTGTCGAACCTTGAATGTGAACCGATTACGAGAGGAACTCGAAAGTGATCCGAGCCTTAAAGGGATGATGCAAAGCATCTCGCAAACGCGACCGCACCTATTTTCGTCCACTATTGTTTTCATATCTTATGGAATGGCACAAAAGATCACAACGACTGTGGCGGCCATAGAGCGTGTCGTCGCGCTATCTGCATATCAAACTCAGGCCTTGTCACGAACCCCTGCAATTGCACAGCATGCATTCGGTCCCGTTGGGGTTTGCATGGGTTTTGACTTTCATTTGGGAATCAAAGGGCCGCAACTCATCGAAATAAACTCCAATGCTGGCGGCGCAATGCTCAATGCTGTTTTGGCACGCGCCCAAGAGTCGTGCTGCAAAGAAATGGACTGGGCTTTTACATCGAATATCCGGATTGACTCGCTTGAGCAAACTTTGTTCGATATGTTCGTTGCCGAGTGGCGCCACCAGCGTGGCGCAGAAAACTTGGGCTCGGTGGTCATTGTGGATGACGATCCTGCTGCGCAGTACCTAGCTCCGGAGTTTGAGTTGTTCCAGAAATTATTTCAGCGCCACGATGTGGCAGCCAGCATTGCTGACCCATCAGCACTGGAGTGGCGTGATAACAAGCTGTGTCATTTGGGAGAGCCCGTGGACATGGTCTACAACAGGCTTACAGATTTTTATCTTTCAGAGACTGACCATCATGCGCTGCGAAATGCCTATGAGGCTGGTGCGGTCGTTGTGACACCAAACCCGCGCGCACATGCGTTGTATGCTGACAAGCGCAATCTAATTGCCCTCAGTCAGGATGACCTGTTGGCTGAATGGGGTGTTTCGATCTCCGATCGCAGTCTGTTAAAGGCTAACGTTCCACATACCCAGCTTGTGACGGTTGAACGCGGTGACGAATTGTGGGCACAGCGTCGCCAGCTCTTTTTCAAACCTGCGGCCGGTTTCGGAGCCAAGGCTGCTTACCGTGGCGACAAACTTACACGCCGAGTTTGGAATGATATTTTGAAAGGTGACTTTGTTGCGCAGGCGTTGGTGCCTCCTAGTGAACGTTTGATTGAAGTAGACGGCATATTGAGTGATCTTAAATTCGACATTCGAGCCTACGCATACGATGGCAAGGTTCAGTTCTTGGCGGCACGCATGTATTCAGGTCAAACCACCAATTTCAGGACACAGGGTGGTGGCTTTGCGCCTGTGGTGATAGTGCCTCCCATTGAGGGTGAAGCAACGTCCCAATGATCACTGAATATGGAAAGATCTAAAGGATCCATATGTGCGGTATATGCGGTGAGTTGAGGTTCGACGGTAAAGCCCCCGAAATGGATGCAATCAGGCGCATGTCAGAGAAGCTGGCGCGCCGTGGACCAGACCATGCCGGCACATTCACTGACGGGGCACTAGCGTTCGGTCATCGGAGGCTGGCAATTATCGACCTCTCGCCAGGCGCCAACCAACCGATGGTCGACAAAGAAATGCAACTTTCATTAGTCTTCAATGGCACTATTTACAACTACAGGGAACTGCGTGCCGAGCTTATGGAAATGGGTTATACCTTCTTTTCAGAGGGGGACAGCGAAGTCATCTTGAAGTCCTACCACGCTTGGGGCGAGACGTGCGTACAACGCTTTTATGGCATGTTCGCGTTTGCTGTCTGGGATATGCGCCGATCCAGCCTTTTCCTTGCGCGTGACCGCTTTGGCATTAAGCCTCTGTATTTGGCCCAGAATGGTCAGAGGTTTCGCTTCGCTTCTAGCTTACCGGCGATTCTGGCCAGCGGTGGCATTGACACCAGCATAGACCCCATCGCATTACATCACCATTTCACGCTACACACCGTAGTACCGGCACCGCGCACAGTACTGATAGGTGTTCAAAAGCTGCCACCGGCCAGCACGATGCTGCTGGGCGCAGACGGCCAGATCAAAGAGCAGGTGTATTGGACCCTAGATGCCACGCGCCCCAACAAACCTATTTCTGAGGCTGAATGGCTATCTGCGACGCGCCAAGTATTGGCGCGCGCGGTTGAGCGTCGTCAACTTGCAGCTGATGTGCCAGTTGGTGTGCTGCTGTCCGGCGGACTGGACTCAAGCCTGCTGGTTGGTTTGCTGGCCGATCATGTGGAGGACTTGCGGACCTTTTCAATTGGTTTCGAAGATGTCGGTTCCGGCTCAGAGAAAGCCGACGAGTTTGAATACTCGGACCTTATCGCGGAGCACTTTAATACCCACCACCACAAGTACCTTATCCCAAACAGTGAGGTATTGTCTCGGCTGCCAGAAGCAGTGGCGGCGATGACCGAGCCAATGGTTAGTCATGATGTGATCGCTTTCTATTTGTTGAGCGAACGTGTGTCGAAGGAGGTAAAGGTGGTGTTGGCGGGGCAGGGTGCCGACGAAGTGTTTGGAGGTTATTTCTGGTACCCGAACATGGATGCAGAAACCGGCTCAGCCGTTGAGCGTTTCCGGCGGCACTATTTCGACCGCGATCATACCGAATACCTTGAGATGATTGCCCCTGCATGGCAAGTGCCGGACGTTACTGCGGATCTAGTTGAGAGCGAACTGAGTAAACCTCAAGCTGACACATTTCTCGACCAAGTATGGCGCTTCGACGTCACCACTCTGATTGTTGATGACCCAGTCAAGCGCGTCGACAATATGCCGATGGCTTGGGGTTTGGAAGTGCGTGTGCCTTTTTTAGATCATGAGTTGGTCGAGCTCGCAGCGAAAATGCCGCCAGAACTCAAACTTAAGGAGGGCGGCAAGTATCCACTCAAGGCCATATCACGAGGTTTGATACCTGATGCGGTGATTGACCGGCCCAAGGGCTACTTTCCGGTACCGGCGCTGAAATATGTGCGCGGTCCCTTTCTCGAATTAATGCGAAACATCCTCCAGTCGGACGCCTGCCTCCGTCGCGGACTATACCAACGCACGTATATCGACAAGTTACTTGCTGAACCTGAAGCGTACTTCACGCGCATTCAGGGCAGCAAGCTTTGGCACTTAGCATTACTGGAATGGTGGCTGCAAATCCATGTTGACGGCATAGCAGACAAAGTAAATATTGAAGGGATTGAACCCACTGACATAGATCCGATGGCAAGAAATACCTAGATGAGTAACACACCTAAATCGAGTCCGACGCGGATATATTTCATTCGTAAATGGAAATGGAGTAACCAAATATGAACCAACAAAATCTTATAAAAATCGCGAAGACACTTGTCGCTGGGGATAAGGGCTTGCTGGCTATGGATGAAAGTAATCCAACCTGCAATAGACGTTTTGCCAGTTTGGCGATTCCTCAAACTGAGGAGAATCGGCGATCCTATCGAGAGTTGATTGTGACAACTCCCGATCTTGGTGATTGCATCAGTGGTGCGATCTTCTTTGACGAAACTATCCGGCAAGAGAAGAAAGATGGCACTCCATTTATTAAAGTCATCCTTGAAGAGGGAATTATTCCAGGTATCAAAGTGGATATAGGTGCAAAGGACATGGCAGGTCATTCTGGTGAAAAAATAACTGAGGGATTAGATGGATTGCGCGATCGTCTCGATGAATATTTTCAATTGGGTGCTCGCTTTGCCAAATGGCGTGCAGTGATTGGTATTGGATCTGGTATACCAAGCCGGGGATGCATTGAGGCAAACACACATGCATTAGCTCGCTACGCAGGATTGTGCCAAGAGGCTGGAATGGTTCCAATCGTTGAACCAGAAGTGCTAATGGACGGTAATCATTCCTTGGAACGATGCAGCGCATTGACGGAGGAAGTCTTGCGGACGTTGTTCGACCAGCTTTACACCCAGCGGGTTGTGCTGGAGGGTATGATCCTAAAGCCTAATATGGTTCTTCCCGGTCTTGCCTGTACCAAGCAAGAATCGGTAGATGAGGTGGCCGATGCGACGGTTAATTGCTTATTGAGAGCAGTACCTGCTGCTGTTCCAGGGATTGCTTTTTTGTCAGGTGGCCAGCCTGCCACCTTGGCTTCAGCTCGTTTGAATGCCATGAATATCCGCTTCAAATCGATGCTGCCATGGGCATTAACCTTTTCGTTTGCACGCGCCATCCAGCAGCCAGCCCTGGAGATTTGGCGAGGTATGGAGCTCAATGTGTTTGAAGCACAACAAGCGCTATATCATCGTGCAAATTGTAATAGGGCAGCGCGTCGGGGGGAGTACCAGGCAGCGATGGAAATGAAAATTTGAAGCTTATATGCCTTACATGCCTGATCTATTGCTCCAAGTCCTATGATCCCCTAATGGAAAGAAGACATGCGCCAGAAATTTGTAGTCGGTAACTGGAAAATGAACACAACTACCGCCGAAGCCAAGTATCTTGCCAAGGCAATCGTGGATGGTGTGCGCATTGAGGACAGCTTATCTATTGTCATATGTCCTCCCTATCCCTACTTGGCCCTTGTTGGAGAGATTCTCAAGGACAGTAGCGTAATACTCGGGGCGCAGAATCTTTTTCCAGCGAGTGAAGGTGCGTTTACTGGCGAGGTTAGTCCTACGATGCTCCTTGATCTTGGTTGCAAGTACGTTCTCCTCGGTCACAGTGAGCGCCGTAACGAATTGCGCGAAACCGACGCATTCATCAATAAGAAAGTATTGGTTGCCATAGCCGCGGGTCTCAATGTGATCTTATGCGTTGGTGAAACTTTGAGTGAACGTAATGCCATGCAGACAGAAATAGTACTTGATCGGCAACTTCTTCATGGATTAGCTGGATTATCATCTATTGCGTTATCCCGATTGAGCATCGCGTATGAACCTGTATGGGCAATCGGTGGTTTAGGACACCATGCAACGCCTGAACAGGCTCAAGAGACGCAGGCTATCATTAGACACCGAATCGGTAAGATGTTCGGTGAGCAGTCAGCTCAGGCACTAAGAATATATTACGGTGGTAGTGTCAATCCAGAAAACGCCGGTGCGTTTTTAAGCCGGGAGGGTATTGACGGAGTTCTCGTTGGCACAGATAGCCTAAATGCTGACCAATTTTTAGCCATTGTTCAGGTTGGTATCCGTGTTTCACAAACTCAAGAGGATTAAAAATGACCATAATCCTTCGCTGCAGTTTGGAAGTAAATGTTTGACCATTCTGCTGAGATTATTTCATGTCGAAGTAATTGTTTAACCTTTCTGCATAAGGACTAGGTTAAACAATTACTTCCGAAAAGGTCAGAGATTTACTTCGCATGGCTACGGGTGTGCGCTCACAAGTAAATCAACCACAATTGCTTATAGGAAATATCAATCATAATCAATGGACTGCACATTTTTTTGAATGACACAGTCAGGAAACGTTTGTGATTTACTTTCAACACTTGGTAGTAAATGTTGATACAAAAATGCCTTTTTCACTAAATCTGCAACAAATAACCGGGCGACATCGAAAATTGACACATCTCCTTGACGGTCTGCAGGTGAATATCGAAGTAGCGCGCAACCTCGCGCTCACTCTTGTCCTCGACCATTACCGCACGTCGTACCTTGACATATAAGTCTACAGGCTAGGACTGGTACATTTTATTCCGGCATTCCCAGCCAGTTATGAGCGCTCAAGTATTCTCGTATCCGATTTATTGGTTTAAATGGAACACTTGTTGTGACTTATCGCCTTTCGCACTCGTTCGGTATCCCCGAGATAATAGTGTCGGATTGGTTTCATATCCTCATCCAGTTCATACACCAACGGGATGCCGGTAGGAATATTGATCTCGACAATATCGGCATCCGACACGCAGTCCAGATACTTGACCAGCGCACGCAGGCTGTTTCCATGAGCCACGATCAACACGCGCTTTCCTGAACGCACAGCCGGCATGATGTGATCTTGCCAGCATGGCAAGAAGCGCTCCAAGGTATCCTTTAAACATTCAGTGGCAGGTATCTCATTCTGTCTGAGCGCACTGTAACGCGCATCATGCCGGGGATGTCGCGGATCGTCCTTTTCAAGGGCGGGCGGACGGGTGTCATAGCTACGTCGCCACAGCTTGACCTGCGCCTCACCGAATTTTTTGACCGTCTCGGATTTGTTCAGCCCCTGCAGCGCACCATAATGCCTTTCGTTCAAACGCCAGTCCCGCTGGACGGGAATCCACATCAGATCCATCTGGTCCAGCACCAGCCACAGCGTCCATATCGCGCGCTTCAACACGGAAGTGAATGCAATGTCAAAGATAAACCCATGCTCTTGCAGGACACGCCCGGCTTCGATTGCTTCTGTTTTGCCGTGTTCGGACAAATCAACATCCGTCCATCCGGTGAAAAGATTCTCCTTGTTCCAGATACTTTCCCCGTGACGCAAGAGAACAATTTGCCCGATAGCGCTTTGTCGAACGCTCTTCATGGAGCGCCATTCCCGTTTTTGATTACCACCTTTACCGCATGTTCCTTCGCTGCATTGGCAAAGGTGTCATACGCTTTCAGGATTTCCGGCAGTTCGAAACGGTGGCTCACGAGTTTTTTTGCATCAAGGCGTCCCGACTCGACCATCCTGAGCAGCATCGGTGTTGTGCCCGCATCGACCAAGCGCGTGGTCAACGTGATATTGGAACTCCATAGTTTTTCAAGGTGCAGATCGACCGATTTGCCGTGCACGCCCACGTTGGCAATACGCCCGCCGGGGGCGATGATCGCCTGACAGATGTCGAAGGTCGCCGCGATGCCGACCGCTTCGATGGCCACGTCCACTCCGGCATCCTGCGTCAGTTCCATGACCCGTTGCGCCGCCTTGCCATCCGTGCTGTTTATGACCTGTGTCGCGCCGAATGATCGCGCGGCATCCAGCCGGTTATCGTCCAGATCAATCATGATGATTTCGGCGGGGGAGTAGAGTTGCGCGGTAAGCAGTGCAGCCAGGCCGACAGGACCAGCACCAATTATCGCCACGGTGTCCCCCGGTTTTACTTGTCCGTTCAACGTCCCGCATTCCAGGCCGGTGGGCAGAATGCAACTGAGCATGACTGCCGCCTCATCATCGACCATGGGGGATAGACGGTACAGTCCGGTATCGGCATAAGGGATTCTGACATATTCGGCTTGTGTGCCGTCAATGCGGTTGCCCAGCAGCCAGCCGCCATTGCTGCAATGGGAATACATCGCTTTCTTGCAGAAGCCACACCTGCCGCAGGAAGTAATCAGGGAGATCAGCACCTTGTCGCCCTTTTTAAAATTCAATACGTTTGTTCCCGCTTCTTCGATAATCCCCACGCCTTCATGACCGAGAATACGCCCGTTCGGAATCGTCGGCACATCGCCCTTGAGTATGTGCAGATCGGTTCCACAGATGGTGGTCGTTGTGATACGCACGATGGCGTCCGTTGCTTCTTTGAGCGTTGGTCTGGGCCTGTCCTCCAGCGCCAGTTTATTCGGCCCGTGAAATACAAGCGCCTTCATCGTGGTGATATTGTCTTTGTCAGCGGCAGAATCGGTCATTGGTATTCCTTGCGTTTAATTGAGCTGATTTATCTTTGCCATTGACCGGCCCGCACTGCGCAGCGCCTCGGGACAATCCAGCCGCCCGGTATGAATCTCAATGAACACCAGACCATCCGCCGTGGTGGCTTTATCCAGGGCATCTTCTAGTTCGCCTTCAGTGTGAACATCAAGACCCAACCCGCCGCCGAACACTTCCACCAGCTTGTGATAGCGCCACGGTTGGATGTCGTTATAGGGCCGATCAACGATCACCCGCTCGATGGTGTAGCCGTCATTGTTGAGAAGAAAAATGATGGGCTTGAGGCCATAGCGGATCATGGTCGAGAGATCCTGACAAGTGACCTGAAAAGCGCCATCCCCCACAAACAACACGACTCTGCGGTCTTGTGCGGCCATGCTGACACCCAACGTGGCTCCGACCGTATAGCCAATCGAACCGTAAAAAGTCTGGCCGATGAATGTCGCACCTTCCGGCATCAGCATCTCTGCGGCACTGAACAAAGACACGCCGGTTTCGGCGATGACGATCGAATCCTTTTCGACAAAATGGCTCATGCGGTCGAAGAAACGCTTGATGGTCAGCGCTTGCTGTGCGTTGTGTCGGTACGGTTCCGTATGCCGGTGTATGTAGCCATCGACTGCGCGCTGAATCTCCAGCGCTGCAACATCGCGCCGAGCCAGCTTTACCGTCAGCCCGAGAATGAAATCGCGCAGATAAACATTCTCGAAATAATGGTGTTTGATTTTGACGGTACGGATGTTGGCACTGATCGTTTTCAAGTCGTCTAGCCGGGTGGTGAATCCGCCCGTATTGAAGTCGGTCATCAACTCCCCGAGTTGTAGGATGCAGTCTGCCGACTCGACCCGCTCACGCACGTAGTCGCGACTCCGATCCCCCTCGAACAGACCGATGAATTGCGGGTGCTGCTCAGAAAGAACCGTCTTGCCCAACATCATGGTGACGTAGGGAAATCCGGTTTTACCAAGAAAATCGGCGAACTCATTTTGCAGCTGGAAGCGTATCAACTCCACGCCGCCGATCACCACCGGCTTCTGCGCCTTGTCCAGCATGTCCAGCGTTTCATCGATCGCCTCATCGAGCGCGCTTGGGTCGCTGGGTGCATGTACTGGAAAGGGGAAAGCGCCAGGCCGATCACATTTCATCATCACCACGTCAGAAGGGATACTGATGTAGACCGGCAATTGGTAATAAAGGCACGTCGACAACACCCGGTCGATTTCATCCGGCGCAGTTTCACCTGAAGAGAGCTGAGTAGAGGCGGCGGTAATCTTCTCGTACATCCTCAAGGGAATCTGGTAATCGCCCAAGGTATGGTGCAGCAAAGGGCGAGTGCGGAAATTGATCGTCGCGGGCGAGCCGGTGATCACCACCACCGGTACCCTTTCGGCATAGGCTCCAGCCACACCGTTGATAGCGCTCAGTTCCCCGACGCCGAAGGTGGTGGCAAAAGCACCTATACCCCGGATTCGCGCGTAACCGTCAGCTGCATAGGCCGCGTTGAGTTCGTTGCAGGTGCCGACGTATTCCACTTCGCTGTTCAGCACCTGATTGAAGAAGCCGAGGACAAAATCTCCCGGCACGCCAAACAGATGATCCAACCCGATTTGCTTAAGCCGGGTGAGCAGGTATTCGGCAACGGTGATCTTTGAACTGGTCATATAGCTATACTCCTTGGCACATGCATTGATGATGGATGCTCCCCAGAATTTATTTGAACAGAACCTCCCGAAGTTTCAGTTAGGATTTCCCTCGGCAAACCGGTTTTATGATTGGGAGTTACCTGACAGACGCTTTTCCACCTCCAGAACATGACGGGTGGTCGCAAGCACCGTGTCCGGACTGAGGCTCATGGAGTCGATGCCAATTTCCACCAGATACTCGGCCATTTCGGGATAGTCCGACGGCGCCTGTCCGCACAGACCGGAGTGCCGACCGTTGCGTTTTGCACCTTCCACCGCCAGTCGGATCATCTCTTTCACACCAGGATCGCGCTCATCAAAATCGAAGGCGACGATTTCCGAATCGCGATCCACGCCTAGGGTCAACTGGGTCAGGTCGTTGGAGCCGATGGAGAAGCCGTCGAACAGTTTGGCGAAGGCGTCAATCTGGATCACGTTGTTGGGTATCTCGCACATGACGTAGACTTCCAGTCCGTTGTCACCGCGCTTGAGGCCGTGGGCGGCCATGGACTCCAGCACCTTTTCGCCCTCCTGTACACGGCGACAAAAAGGAATCATCAACTTGACGTTATTCAGTCCGATTTCATCGCGCACCCGCTTCATCGCGGCACATTCAAGCGCGAATCCTTCGGCGTAGGAGGGATGGGTATAACGTGATGCGCCGCGGAATCCGATCATTGGGTTGTCCTCTTCTGGCTCAAAAAATGTACCGCCCAGCAAGGTGGCGTATTCATTGCTTTTGAAATCACTCATACGCACCACACAGGGTTTTGGATAAACCGCTGCCGCAATCGTGGCAACGCCTTCGGCAAGGGTCTTGACGAAGAAATCCGCAGGGTTGTCGTAGGCGGTGCTGATGGCGGCAATCTTCTCGCGTGTTGCATCGTCCACCTTTTCCGGATGTTTGATTGCCATCGGATGCACCTTGATATATTCATTGATAATGAATTCCATACGCGCCAGTCCTATGCCATCCACTGGCAGCGATGCCAGACTGAATGCCTGATCCGGGTCACCCAGATTCATCATGATCCTGGTTTTGGGATGTCCCAGTTGGCTGAGGTCAGTCTGCTGAACATCAAAACCCAGAATGCCTTCATAGATATTTCCGGTTTCGCCTTCGGCGCAACTGATGCTGATCTCCTGACCTGTTTTGATCACCGTAGTCGCGTTTTCGCTTCCCACAATGGCAGGAACGCCAAGTTCGCGTGAAACGATGGCGGCATGGCAGGTACGGCCACCCCGATTCGTCACAATCGCGGCGGCCGTTTTCATGATGGGTTCCCAGTCCGGTGTCGTGGTATCGGCAACCAGCACCTCTCCCGCTTGAAAATCACCCAGATTTTTAACATCATTGATGACACGTGCCTTTCCGACACCAATTCTGGTGCCGACAGCCCTGCCGCGGAGAAGGACAGCCGATCTTTCCTTGAGATGGTAAATCTCAAGGATGCTGCCTTTCTTTTGCGATGCTACCGTCTCCGGTCGCGCCTGCACCATATACAGTTGTCCATCAATTCCGTCCTTTGCCCACTCCATGTCCATGGGCTTATAAAAACCGGCTTTTTTGGAATAGTGGTTCTCAACCTTGATGGCATAATCGGCAAGTACCATGACGTCCGCGTCGGAAATGCAAAAGTGATTCCTTTCTTCGCTGCTGGCGTCAATATTGTCGGTGTATTCCACAGCGATATGGCCGGTATTGAGAGTGTCGGTAAAAATCATCTTTTTTTCTTTGCTACCCAAGCGGCGTTTCAGAACGGCGCGCGAGCCCTTGATGAAACTGGGTTTATGTACATAAAAACTATCCGGGTCGATGGTGCCCTGAACGACATTTTCCCCAAGCCCTAGGGCGGCATTGATGAACACGACATCCTTGAAGCCCGTTTCAGTGTCCAGCGAAAACATCACGCCACTGGCCGCTATATCGCTGCGTACCATCTTCATAACCACGACGGAGAGATAGACCTTGAAGCAATCAAAGTGCTTGTCGTATTTATAGTGGATGGAACGGTCGGTAAAGTTGGAAGCCAGGCAGCGTTTGTAGGCATCAAGCAGGGCACCCTCACTAGCGATGTTGAGGTAGGTGTCATTCTGTCCGGCAAAAGATGCCTCGGGAGAATCCTCGGCGGTGGCCGAAGATCGCACCGCCAATGAAACTTTTTCACCATACTCCTGTTGGAGTCCTGCGTAGGCTGTTGAGATTTCAGCCTTCAAGTCGTCGGGCAGTTCACAGGCGTAGACAATCGCTCTGGCCTTTTCACCGCGCGTCTGCAAATCCTTGATGTTGTCGGGGGCGAGCCCGTCAAGCGCCTCATGCAGCGGCTGCCAGGCATTATTGTGTTCGAGCACGTAACGATATGCCTCTGCCGTAACGGCAAACCCGTTGGGGACACGCACACCTTCAGCCGTCAGGTTTTGGTACATTTCACCCAGCGAGGCATTCTTACCGCCGACCAGCGGCACATCGTTTATGCCAATATCATTGAACCAGCGTATGTATGAGACCTTGTTCATGCTTTGCTCCTTATGCAATGTGGATACGTACCAAGCAGGCTATAAGTGTCTGCGGGGCGTGCCATGCCCTCTTCAGAGTTCATGTCCAGCCGGATTGAGCAACAGACCCCGATAGACTGGGGACACCCTCTGAACATCAGGATCGTCAATTCGCCGACTCCATCGCAGGCAGATATTCACCGCGCTGCGCTGCGCCATTCAACCTTGCCCGTTTCAGTAACGCTTGTTGTGCTGCGGAAACATTCTCTTCTTTGCCCTGCCAGGCTTGCAGTACCGGCTGTTGCAGCGCGCGACCATAGGAAAAGGACAGCAACCATGGCGCATCGAGGAAATCGGCATTCATGGCATTGAGATCGGCCGTCGCTTCTTCAGGACTCAGACCGCCGGAAAGAAAGTTGATACTCGGCACAGCCGGCAGCTTGTGCGCAATGCTATTCATCACCTTGCCCGATGCCTCGCGTGTCGTAAGTCCTTTGGCGTCGGACGAAAATATCGGGATGTCAGCATCCCAGCCCGGCGGCAGTTCGTCGCGCTGGCGGCACTGAAGCTCTGCTGCCAACTCCGGAAACGCCTTGGCGAAGGCACTCATGCGCTCGTTCCACGCAGCCTCGTCCTGCGCGCCGCGTTTCACCGCCTCGCGGAGATGTGCCACCGCCTCATCAGGTATCAAGAAATCCGACTCGGTCGGCCAGCCGAGTTTCTGCTTAGTCTTGCGCACATCGTCCACGCCGGGCGTGTGTCCGCGCTCGGGATGCCCCAGTGTCTTGCTGCCCCAATGGCGGAACTGCCTGATGTCGTCCAGCGCAAGGTCAAAGCCGGTAAAATGCAGCAGACTATAGAGCAGCGCCGAACCGTGTCCGGCGGAAAGCACGAAGCGGTCGCGGTTGAAACACTGCGGGTTGTGCGGGTTGTATTTGAGCCGGCGCGTCCACAGCACGTAGGCCATCGGTGCGGCATCGAGTGGCAGTCCCGGATGTCCGCTGTTGGCCTTCTGAATCATGTCAACTGACAGGAATCGAATGGCGTTGATGCATTGCTGATCGAGTTCGACGGACATAACTACTTCCTGTTTGAATGCATGGTGGATGAATTGCGGGCGCGGATTGTCCGGTCAAGCTACCCGTTACGAGCTACGGGCTATTTACCAGCCCGTTGTTCCAGAATTTCCACCGCTGGCAGAATCTTGCCTTCCAGGAATTCTAGGAACGCGCCACCGCCGGTAGAAATGTAAGATACCTTGTCATAAATGTTGTATTTCTGTATCGCGGCAATAGTATCGCCACCACCAGCCAGAGTGAATGCCTTGGTATTGGCAATCGCCATAGCGATGGTCTTGGTTCCTGCGCCGAACTGATCGAACTCGAACACGCCGACAGGTCCATTCCAAACTACCGTGCCTGCTTTCATAATGATGTCCGCAAGCTCTAGGGCAGACTTGGGGCCGATGTCGAAAATCATGTCATCGTCGGCAACGTCATTTGCACTTTTCTGCACAGCGGGTTCGTTAGCATCGAATTTCTTGCCGCACACTACATCCACTGCGATGGGAATAGTCGCACCACGAGTGGTCATTTTTTCCATCAACGCTTGTGCAGTGGGAACTAGATCATCTTCGCAAATCGACTTGCCTACATTCTTGCCCGCTGCCTTCAGGAAGGTATTTGCAATGCCGCCGCCAACCACCAGTTGCTCACATTTTTCGGACAGTGATTCCAGTACTGTTATCTTGGTAGAAACCTTGGAACCGCCAACAATAGCCACCATTGGGCGAGCCGGACTGAGTAGGGCCTTAGTCAAAGCAGCCAATTCTTCGGTAAGCAAAATGCCTGCTGCCGCTACCGGTGCATACTTTGCCACGCCATGAGTTGATGCCTGTGCACGGTGTGCGGTGCCGAATGCGTCCATCACGAACACATCACACAACGCGGCATATTTTTTCGCGGTTTCATCCAGGTTATTTTTCTCCCCCTTGTTGAAACGGCAATTTTCCAGCAACACCAATTCGCCTTCGGCAACCTCGAAGCCGCCATTAACCCAATCCTTGATCAGACGGACCGGTTTGCCCAGCGAGGCTGCGATCACATCCGCTACCGGCTTGAGCGAATACTCTTCAGAATAAACACCTTCTTCCGGGCGCCCCAAGTGGGAAGTCACCATTACCCGCGCACCGGCTTTCAGAGCGAAATTAATAGTCGGCATTGAAGCTGTGATACGTGCATCGGACGTGACCTTGCCATCTTTGACGGGCACGTTGAGATCAGAGCGGATAAGGACGCGCTTGCCATTGAGATCCAGATCGGTCATTTTTATGAAGGACAAATTTCTCTCCTGAAAAGTGACAATGGCGGAGCTGATAGCTACCAGCTACACGCGCATTACTTAGCTATGTGCTGTACCAAACGCAGCATGTTGCAGGTATAGCCATACTCGTTGTCATACCAAGCCACGACCTTGAGGAAGGTGGTATCCAGTGCGATGCTGGCTCCCGCATCGAACACGGAAGGGCAAGTCTCACCGCGAAAATCGGTGGCTACCACTTTTTCTTCGGTATAGCCGAGCACACCTTTCATTGTTCCTTCAGAGGCCGCCTTCATGGCCTTGCATATGTCTTCGTATGAAGCTTCTTTGATCAGTTCAACCGTCAGGTCGACTACAGACACGTCTGAAATCGGCACACGGAAAGCCATGCCGGTGAGCTTTTTGTTCAACTCGGGGATAACCTTGCCCACAGCCTTGGCTGCGCCGGTGGAAGAGGGAATGATGTTTTCCAGAATGCTGCGACCACCGCGCCAATCCTTGTTGGATGGGCCGTCTACGGTATTCTGGGTGGCAGTAGCCGCATGCACTGTCGTCATAAGGCCACGCTTGATTCCCCAATTGTCATTCAATACCTTGGCAACCGGAGCCAAACAGTTGGTGGTACAGGAAGCAGCGGAAACGATAGCCTCGCCAGCGTATTTATTGTGATTCACGCCATACACAAACATCGGGGTGTCGTCCTTAGGTGGGGCGGACATAACCACCTTCTTGGCGCCCGCAGTAATGTGTGCATGACAAGACTCTTTTTTAAGAAAGAAGCCAGTACAGTCAATCACGAGGTCAGCACCTACTTCGTTCCATTTCAGTTCGGCAGGGTTTTTAATCGCAGACAAGCGTATTATTTTGCCATTAACAACAATGCTGTTTCCATCAATTGAAACTTCTCCATTAAACCGGCCATGCACGGAGTCGAACTTGAGCATATAGGCCAGATAGTCTGGTTCAAGTAGGTCGTTGATGCCAACAACCTCTATTTCAGGAAAGTCCTTTACGACAGCGCGTAACACCATACGTCCAATACGACCAAAACCGTTGATGCCCACTCTAATTGCCATGATTTCCTCCTTGAATGTTGAGCTAGTAATTATTGATGTCAAGACGCAACCATACTGAGCCTTGACAATAAACGAGATGTATTACATGACTTAGTAGTAGTTCCGATCAGGGCCCCAGAAGCCGCACCCAGCATCGCCTCAAGCTCCCGATTCGCTATGTTTTTTTAAAGTGTATTATTTAGTTCTTCTGGTCGGGCCGACTGGATAGTGATGCTAGGTGTCATCTTCCATGACAACCAGCGCAAGAAATATGAGAGTGATGACCATGATTAGTCACTTTTTGTTAATGTACACTTGATGTCATGGTGCGATTTGACAACGGTCAAGGAGTGCCCCCTTTCGTGCTATCCAGACGGTGTGCGGATGCGGTATTGCCTGATGAGCCAATCGAACTCGGCCTGTGGCGCCAGTTTGCTGCGAGATGCGTTCAAGCGCTTCGACAAATCGAGTAGTGTCTTCGGCAGAATTTTCGTTGCCACCGCGATGGCGCGAGGAATGCTGAGTTCATGTAGGTTCTGTGTAGGATTTTTCAGTCAACGAAAAGCAACAAATTTGTAAAACACCGCCGTACTGATGCCATGCTCCCGGCACAACTCAGGCACCGGTGTGCCTGTTTCCGCTTGCTTCAATACCGCCATGATCTGGCTGTCCGTAAACCTCGATTTCTTCATGCAGAACTCCTTCAATTACGAGAAAATTCTACTTTTTAACCGACTTCATTTTGCGGGGGGATTACCCAATAGTCTGGGTGCTTGATGCGGGCGTCTCGACAAGACGCAGGGGGTATGGCATTCGGCACCAATTTTCTGCATCTCATGCCCAGTTTGGCATTAACGTGCCTTTTCTTTTGGCCGATAGCGATAGCAGACATTTTTTACATGACAACTTAGTAAAGCGTTATCACCAGTTGATTTTGTGTTTTTCTTCAGTTTCTCGGTGACGCATATCATCTGATGAGTGAAGATAAAGACTTGTTGTGCTGATGGATTCATGGCCCAAATTATCCCGAACATGCCTGAGATCGACGTCATGATTTGCCATATGAGATCCAGCGGTATGGCGAAGCCAGTGAGCTGATGCTTGCTCAACTTGGTTGGCAAGTGCATCATTAAATTCATCTCCTCGTGACTTTAATCTTTGAGCTGTGTTTTTAAAAATATATTTGACCAGCGCATGTAGGGCACCGCGTGTAATATGCCGCTGCTTGGTGCCGATAGGGAGAAGTAAAGGAATGTCCTCTGTCTGCAGTGGAAAAGGGGACAACCCTTTCTCACGTCGATATCGTGCAAGTTCAACCATCAATTCATTGGTGGCTGGCACGATGCGATCCTTGTCGCCTTTCCCGTTCACTTCAAGCCACCATCTAGCTTCGCCTTCTTTGTCTCGTCGCGAAAAAAATCCCCCCATGGAATTGGTTACGACCTCTGAGATTCGTAGTCCGCACAGATACAAAAGAGAAAACAGCCATCTCATCCTGTAATAGCGCTCACGTTCACGATCGGTTTCCTTGGGCATTAAGTCGATGGTGATTTTTACTTCGTTCCAGATTTCCTCATCCAGATAACGAGTGATGCGTGTCTTGGTTTTCTTGGCACGTTGGCGTGATAAAGCCAAAGGGTTTCCGGCAAGGTACCCAGCATTAACCAGCCAAGTAAACAGCGTATTGAGTATGACAATCGATTGACGCTGGCTAGCAGGGGAGAGCGGACCAGCAAATGGCCGCCAGTCGGGATGGTTACGGGCAAATTTTCTGCCGTCTCGCATAATCCAATAAACGGCAGGCTGTGGATCAGTTAAAAAATGTTTAAAAACTAAGAAATCCTCATGATTGAGTGATGAGAGGGGCTTTCCTTGCTGAATAGTAGACCACAGGAGCAGTCGCTCCGCTTCCTTGCGGTAGTTATCGAAAGTGGTTTTGGTATCAATGAATCGAGCAAGCCATGCTTTAATTGCGTCGACATCGTTGTTGGCTGCAATTTGTGAATGGTTGGCTCGTGCCCGATTGGTGCCATCGCGTCCATCTATGGAAGAGGGGAGTTGGACACTCTCGATCGGGGTGATGGGGTAGCCGGTCAAACCCAGTTTATTGAGACTCATGGCGTACGCGTAGGAAAATTTGATGGAATTTCAATTATATCGACATTATAGTAGTAATGTCATATTTCATATAGTGTAAGTTTTATATATGACGTATTACGTTGTACTATTAACGTATTAAAATACAGAAAGATGCCCATGGACGTCACGAATACGAATGAACACGCGCTGCTTGCCGATATTGAACCATTGCGCGGACAGTTCCCGAAAACGCAGGATCTGTATCGCGAGGTGTGCGTACTCATGTTCTTTCGGTATGGAATCACGCCGACAGCCAACAAGCTATATCAATACGTTCACAAAGGCAGCATGAGTGCGCCGGCAGAAGCGCTCAATAAGTTCTGGAAGGAACTGCGTAACCGAAGCCGGGTGCAAATCGAGCAGCCGGATTTACCCGATGAGTTAAAAACGGCTGCCGGCGAATTGGTGGCCAAGCTGTGGGCAGCTGGACAAGCCATGGCAAGTAAAACATTCGAAGAGCAGCGTCAAGATGCTGAACTTTCTGTTGCCGAAGCAAAAAGATCCACTGAAGAAGCACAGGCAGAACAACAGAAGCTCCTAGAAGCCTTGTCGGTGTCACAGGACGTATTGTCCACTGCAAGCGAACGAATTAGCGAGCTGGAGCAACAATTGGCCGCGACTAATGCTAAATGCACCATGCTGGAATCGCAATTACAGCAGGCTAAAGCCGAAAATTCCGTACATCAGCTCAAGCTTGAAGAGGCCCGCCATGATTTTGCAGCTGAGTCGAACAAAATACGGGAATCAGCACAGCTAGCTGAGGAACGGTTCCTGGCAACCGAAAAGCGGGCATTGTTAGAGATCGACCGTGAGCGCACCAATGCGGCCAGAATCCAGAAAGAATTAGGCGCCGATCGTATCGCCGCGGGCCAGTCAGCGAATCAATTCCGCGCTGAAATCCAAGCGCTTCAAACACAACTTGGTGAGTTAAGGCAAAACGCTGGTGTACTCGAAGGAAAACTGCAAACGGTCACTGAAAACTATGAACGGGCTAGTAACGACCTCAAATTGGCCCATGGGCAAGTTGCCGACCTGAATTCGGAATTATCAGCAGCCTATTCTGAGGCGGACATGTGGCGCAGCAAGGCTGAGACAGCGATGGCGCGAATCGAGCATCAAGAATCTGCAGTCGCTACAAAGCGTCGAGCTCGCAAATCAAACAAGGCTGTAGTTACTGATTAGCGGGGGCTATTACACTTTTATGTCACAATATTCGGAAATTGACACTTCTGTATACGCTATCTGAATACTTTTACTTCAACGGACGAATCCTGAGTGGATACTAATGGTTTAGGGTAGCAAAGTCGGCAGAATATATTTTACAAAGACGCATCATAAATTGGCTTCACAATAACGAATAGGTATTGAATTACCAACGAACGCCTAAATGTTATTTTGTTCCGCGCTACAGAGGTCCTTGGGGGTAAGGATGCCGCCAGAAAATGGGGTAACCGAGAGATTTGATCGCTTGGCGGTGTGACACCACTATCTTTGATTGAATCTGATGAGGGCTATCAACTTGTGTTGAACACTCTCGGCCGCATTAAGGGCGGGGTTGTTGCTTAATGTTTACTAAGGTGAGTCTTAACGAGATACTCTACGAGGCTAGACTAAGTAACTGTTGACATGCGAGTAGAGCAAGCATCCTGTCACTTTTTATCAAAAATTACAGCCAAATATATTCTGAACTAAATTTGTTACCCGTGTGCAGAACGACCAAGGTAACAAATTTACTTCCGAAAAGGTAACAAATTTAGTTCCGAGCACTAAACCATGTAAGTACTGTGTCTAACACCACAACCAATTTCGCATAATTTGTATTATGTAAAATTGCTAAGACGAATTGCAGATGCAATTAATGCCTTTGTTGGAACATCTATCTTCAAAACCTGGAAATCTATTTAGTAGCGCCCCCAAGGTGCCAGATTGCCCTGCTTTGCTCTCAGGAAATTTATGCGAAACCGGAGCGGTCCTCGTATATTCCTTAGTCCGTATGTATAAAATCAGCCCCCGAAAACCGAAAATTTTCCCGTCATTGGCGAGCGACAGACATTTTTTGCTCAAATCAACCAACATCCGCCGCGTGACGCCAGTTATTCTGAAAATTTCGTCGGTTGGTACTCCGTCCGCATAGGCGCGGATAGCCTGCTCGCGTTTTGTGTATCTTTCCAACTCACCAGTTTGAAAGGCGGCAGTATTAATACTTGGCCAGAGGTCAAATGGCGGAGCAGAAGCAAATGCCGATAGGCTACTCCACCTCATTTGCCGTCTCCTCATTCAAATTCCATAAGGTTCCATAATTAAAGCTTGCTATTGAGAGGTCTAATTCAATATGTCCACTTATTGCAAATCTAACAATCACTCCGATGAGTAGGTTAGGATCAAATTCTGGGCAGGCAGATATTATTTGGCCCACTGTGCTGCGCTTTGAATTCTTGAACAGAGCAGCAAGAGCTAGGCTCTCACTCTAACACTCCACGCCACGTATAGCAGACGCAAAGCTAATAGGTTTCAGCCAGCGGATACCTATTTCACAAAATGAAGACAAATCTTCGTCTGTAAAAATTTTGTACTTCTCCCCTGCTTTGACGCAGCGGCAGACTGTGCAAGCAATTGTGAACGCGCCTCATCCAACTCCTCTTTGCTGATTTTTACCTCATGCCATTCAACTGTTCCGTCGTAAAGTTCGACTAATGCATCCAACACTGTGCCACGCGTCTCTTTTTCATCAATAGAGATGGTAATTTTGGGAGCTAATGTAAAAGACCGTATAAGCTTGGCTGTTTCTAAAAACAACCAATGTATAAATTGCCGGTCGCTCGGCCAAATATAATCAGAATTTGTTTTGACGCTATATAAAAGCCAAAGGTTATTGTTTCGTTTCCCGCGTCCCCGATAAGCATTAAAAACACGAGTGCGTTGCTGATTCTTTGGAGATACATTTTTATTAGCCATGTCAGACTCCTTTATTCACAATTAACAATCATTAATAATCATGAACATTTGAAATCTATAGTGGACCCGTAAAACCGGACAAGAGTTTAAGGAGTAACCTGCTATAAGCAAAAAAGGCAGGATATGAGCGAACTCAAGCGAAACAGTTTTAGCGGGCAACAAAAAGCCAAGGTAGCCTTGGAAGCGGTACGGGGCGTCAAGACGATCAACGAGATTGCCCAGGAGTACAACGTGCATCCGACCCAAGTTCGGCAATGGAAGAAAGAACTGGTTGAGCAGGCGGCGGTATTTTTTGACGGTAAGCGAGGTCCGAAACCAGTTGACGCGCAGAGCGATCCAGATCGCCTGTACGCGAAGATCGGTCAGCTCAACA